>Ga0209062_1000404_pt1 | contig 139182 bp, 137 predicted proteins | sample Coa_R2_2_FD_187158 | JGI IMG/M metagenome (GOLD analysis project Ga0209062, IMG submission 187158) | Surface soil microbial communities from Centralia Pennsylvania, which are recovering from an underground coalmine fire - Coalmine... | ecosystem: Environmental > Terrestrial > Soil >... | reverse complement strand
CCCGTTTGCGCGCCTTTGCATCCCGTTCCCGCTTGGTCGCGGCGCTTGCCGGCTCCTCCGGAGCGCGCCGGCATGCGCCGTTGCGGCAACGGGCTAGCGGTACTCGTCGCCGCAATCGCCGATGACCCGCATCAGATCATGCGCCCCCGCGAGGACCGCTTCGATCGCGGCATGGTCGGCGGCGTCGAGCGCGAGATCGAAGACGCGGGCGTTGTCGGCGATGTGCTCGGTAAGGCCGAGCCGGGCGCCGACGATGACGCCGGCGACGGCCGGGCGATCCAGCACGTAACGGACGCCGACATTGGCGATGGAAGCGCCGTGCTTGTCGGCGATCTCCTGCAGCGCCGCCAACAACTTCTGGAACAGGGACCAGCCGCCCCAGGCGTCGATCATGCGCTTGTATTTCTGCAATGAGGCGGTATCGAGCTCGGAACGGCGCGGCTCGGGGCGGCCGAGATATTTCTGCGACAGCAGGCCGCCCAACAGCGTGCCGTAAGTCAACAGCGTGATGCCGTGCTCGCGGCAGAACGCCGCCATGCGCCTCTCCGGCCGGCGATCGACCAGCGAATACTGCACCTGGTTCGAGACGACCGCGATGCCGTGATCGACGATCGCGGCCAGGTGTTCGGTGTCGAAATTGGTCAGTGCAAGATGGCGGATCTGGCCCTCCTGTTTGAGATCGGTGAGGTGTTTGAGCGCGTCGAGATAGCGCGCATCGGCGTAATCCCACCAATGGAACTGCAACAGGTCGAGCCGGTCGACCCGCATGCGCCGCCGCGACAGCTGCACCGCATCCTCGACGACCTGTCGCGTCATCGGCCCCGGATAGGGCACCCATTTGGTGAAGGCCTGGATCTCGGCGAGCCGCGCGGCGCCGCGGTAGGCGGCGAACTGCCACCGAAAGGCGCCGATCAGATCCTCGGCCGGCCCGTAATGGTCGGCGAGGTCCCAGCTCGTGAAACCGGCGTCGTGATGGGCGAACATCGCCGCGACGGCGCGGTCGGGATCGATCGCGCCGTGCGCCCCCGAGACCTGCCACATGCCGTTCACGATGCGGCAGATCGACAGCTCGGCGGCAAGCGGGAAGCGGCTCGACGCAGGCAGCGCCATTTTTTCCTCCAGGTCCGGCGGAGCGGATCGCGGCCTGCCGGGCTTGTCGCCGGCCTGCCGATGCCCGATGATGGCGCATCGGAGGAGGAATGGCGATGCCGAGAGTGCGCGAGATCGAGGAGGATGGCGGCGATCCGATCCTCAAAGAGGTGTTCGCACAGGACCGCGCGGCCTTTGGCGGGCTGCTCAACACGACCAAGATCATGGCGCATTGTCCGCCGATCCTGGCCGCCGTCAAAGCTCTCGGCGCCGCGATCGCGCGCTCGGGGCTGCTGCCGCGGACGCTGCCGCCGCTGGTCTCGCTGCATGTCGCCACGATCAACGGCTGCCCGTTCTGAATCGACATCAACGCCCTCCGTGTGAGGGACGGCGAGCACGGCGCGGCGCAAGCGGCGGAGTTGCCCAACTGGCGCGCCAGTGCGCTGTTCAGCGAGGCGGAAAAGGCCGCGCTCGACTATGCCGAGCGCATGACGATCACCGGGCGCAAGGTCGACGACGCGCTTTTTGCGCGGCTGCGGCGGCATTTCAGCGAGGCGCAGATCGTCGAATTGACCGCGGTCGTCGCGCTGGAGAATTTCCGCAGCAAGTTCAATCCGGCGCTCGGCATCGCAGCGCAGGGGTTCTGCCCGCTGCCGCAGCGCTAGACGGCCTGCGGGTCCGGCGCATACGGGATCGCCTCCTGGACGATGACGCAAAACATATACGACGACGAGACGTTCTTTGCCGGATACAGCCGGCTGCGCCGTTCCGTCGAAGGCCTCGACGGGGCTCCGGAATGGCCGGCGCTGCGCGCCCTGCTGCCGGATCTGCGCGGGCGCAAAGTGCTGGATCTCGGCTGCGGCTTCGGCTGGTTTTGCCGCTGGGCGTCGCAGCAGGGTGCCGCGCACGTCCTGGGCGTCGATGTTGCCGAGAAAATGCTGGCGCGCGCCCGGGCCGCCGGCCGTCCCCCGGGGGTCAGCTATGTCCGGGCCGATCTCGAGCAACTCGCGCTGCTGCCGCGCTCGTTCGACCTCGTCTATAGTTCGCTGGTCCTGCACTATATCGAAAATCTGGAGCGGCTGCTGGCACAGCTCCGCCGCTGGCTGGTCCCCGGCGGAAGTCTGGTCTTTTCGGTGGAGCATCCGATCTTTACCGCCCCCGCCCTGCCGCGCTGGTCTATCGACGCCGCCGGTCGCAAGACGTGGCCGGTTGACGGTTATCTGGACGAGGGCCTGCGGGCGACGGACTGGCTGGCCAAAGGCGTGCGCAAGTACCACCGAACCCTCTCCACCTATGTCAACCTGCTGCTGCGGCTCGGCTTTACCCTGTCCCGGGTCGAGGAGTGGGGGCCAAGCGCGGAACAGCTAGCGCAGCGGCCGGAGCTGGCGGAGGAGCGCCATCGCCCGATGTTCCTGCTGGTCGCCGCTGCGGGATAAGGAGCGTCGCCGGGAATGGGTCGGGAGATCGAAGAATTGGCGCAGTTTGTCGCGGCGACGCGCTGGCAGGATGTGCCGCCGCCGGTGCAGCATCATACCAAACTGGTCTTGCTCGATACGCTCGGCGTAATGCTGGCGGGGTCCGAGCGTCCGGAGGTGCGGGGGCTGCGGGATCGCCTGGTCTCGCCTTGCGGCCGCGGCGCCACCGTTTATGCGCGCGGCTGGCCCCTCTGCGATCCGCGCCTTGCGGCGCTGCTGAACGGCATTGCCGGGCGCGCGATCGAGCTGTGCGAGGGGCTGCGCCTGGCCTCGGGCCAAGCGGCCGTCCAGATCCTGCCCGGTCTGCTGGCGCTCGGCGAACATCTCGGAAGTTCCGGGCGCGAGCTTCTCGCCGCCTTTGTCCTCGGCTACGACGTCGCGGCGCGACTGGCGGAGGGCTTCACGCCGCGCGAGCCTGCCCATCAGAACGGCCAGGTCTCGCTGCTCGCCGCTGCCGCGGCGGGGGCGCGCCTCTACGGGCTCGACGGCGCCGGGATCAGCCGGGCCATGCGCATCGCCACGGTCCTGCTGCTGACGCCGAGCTACAGGAATGCAATCGCCGGGGCGACCGCGCTCAATGTCGCCGGCGGCGCCAGCGGGCTCGTCGCGACCCTGGCGCCCGAACTGGCGCTGGCCGGTTTCACGGCGCAGGAAGAGGCGATCGAGGAAGCGCTCGGTCAGCTCGTCGGCGCCGGCTTTACCGCCGCCGGGCTGACCGAGGCGCTGGGCCGGCGCTGGGGGATCACGCGCAACTATTTCCGGCTCCATGCCTGCTGCAACCCGATCCATCCGGCGCTCGACTGCCTGGCCGAGATCCTGGCGGAGCTGCGCCCGCAGCCCGGCGAGATCGCGCGCATCGAGATCGCCACCTACCGCTTTGCGGCCCTAATGAACAACCCCGACCCGCCCAACTACTTTGCCGCGAAATACTCGCTGCCGCATGCCGCGGCGACGATGGTCGTGCGCGGCCATGCCGGTTTTGCCGCGCTCGACGACAGCGCCCTCTCCGATCCGGCGATCGCGGCCTTGCGCCGGCGCGTCGAGGTCGTCGAGGATGCGGCGATGAGCGCGCTCGTACCGCGGTTGCGGCCGGCGCGGGTCACGGTGAGGCTGGGCGACGGCCGCCAGAGCACGCGCTCGCGCGACAGCCACCGCGGCGATTTCGAGCACCCCTTCACCGCAGCCGAATTGCGCGCCAAATTCCGCGAGCTGGCCGGCACCGTGCTGACCGGGGAGGGCGCCGCGGCGGTCGCGGAGGCGATCGATCACAGCGAAGAATGGCCCAATCTCGCCGTGCTGACCGCCCTGCTGCGCCGGCACGAAAACGCGGAAAAGCCGTGATGAATACGTGGATCGAGACCTATCGCGGCAGCGTCGCGCCGTGGGAATGCGATGCGACCGAACATTTCACGATCGGTTACTATTTCGACCGCATCGGCCGGGCCGAACTCGATATCACCGACAGGCTGGGGCTTGGCGAGCTCCGGCAGATCGCGCTCGGGGCGCGCCGTTTCGCCGTGCGCTTTCTGCGCGAGCTGCGGGCGGGCGCCAGTTTCCATATCGAAAGCGCCCTGATCGGGCTCCCCGCCCCGGGCGCGGGAAGCGGGCGGGGATCCCGAGAGGGCGAGGGGCTGCGTCTGGGGCATCGGGTCGTCGATTCGGCGAACGGCGAGGTCGTGACCTGGATCGAGGAGAGCTGGCAGGTGCCGGTCCCCTCCGCACTCGCGGCGGCGCTTGCCGGGCGGCTGGCCGAATGGCAGGGCCCGGCGATCGCGCTCCGCCCCGAGCCGGCGGGCTCCGCCGGTTTCATTGTCAGCGCCCGGGGCCGGGCGATGCCCGCGGACCTCGACGACAGCGGCCTGTTCTCGCTGGGCGCCTTCGTCCACCGCTTCACCGACGCCTGTCTGCAGGCCGCGGCCGCGATCGGCATGGATGCGGCCTATATGCACAGCGAGCGCCGCGGCTATTCGACCTTTGAGCTGATGCTCGCGATCCGCGGTATGCTGCGCCCCGGCGAGCCCTATTGCGTCGAAACCGGCATCGCCCATCTCGGCACCTCGTCGATCCGGCTCGTCCACCGCATGTCCGATCCGCGGAGCGGGCGCGAGCTTGCCCGGCTCGGCCAGTTCGGGGTCCAGCTCGATCTCGAGGCGCGCCGGCCGGCGCCGTTGCCGGAGGCGATCCGCGCCCGCGCCGCCCGCCTGCTGGTGGCCGCATAAGGCGGTTGCCGGCAATGCGGGGCGTTCGTCCTTGCCGGGCGCCGGGACTTCTTGTATGCGGGCCGCGATGCCCGGATGCGAGGAGGCGGAAATGCGCCGCACGGCGATGCTGCTCGGACTTGCCGCAATCATAGTGTCGGCGCAGGCCGTTGCGGCCGCGCTTCCCTATCTGTTCGAGCGGCTGCGGGACCCGGCCTACAACGCCGGCTTTACGGCCCTCTTCCGCGGCCAGCACCATCTGGCGCCGTGGCTGCGCGGTTATCTGAGAGATCGCAACGGGGTCGACACGCCGGGCCGGACCGTCGCGGGCGGACGCTACGAGCTCTACGCGGTCTGCGAGCCGCACAATTGCGCCGGCAATTTCCTCTACGCGCTGTTCGTGCCCGGCGGCCGCAAAGCCTGGGCGATGCTGACGCGCGACGGCCGCATCGAGCGCTTTTTTGGCGCTCCGGGCCCGTATCAGCGCGCGCTGCTCGTCGCCGCCGCCAAGGAATAGCCGCGGCGGCCGGATTTTCCGGGATCGCAACAAGGGACGATATGCCGATGACCCGAACCGTCGCCCATCTGCTGGCGGACAGCCTTGAAGCGCACGGCGTCGACCAGATCTACTGCGTGCCCGGCGAAAGCTATGTCGGGCTGACCAGCGTTCTCGTCGAACGCAATTCGATCCGCATCATCGTCTGCCGGCACGAGGCCGGCGCCGGTTACATGGCGGTGGCCGACGGCCGCCTGCGCGATCGCGCCGGCGTCGCCGTGGTCTCGCGCGGGCCGGGATTGTCGAACGCGATGGTCGCGCTGCATTCGGCCTATCACGACGCGACCCCGCTCGTCATGCTGGTCGGCCAGGTCGAGCGCCGGGATTTCGGCCGCCTCGCGCTGCAGGAGCAGAACTATTCGCGGCTGCTGTCGGATGTGACCAAGGCGGTCATCGAAGTGGGCGAGCCCGAACAAGCCTCGGAAGCGATCGCCCGCGCCTTCCATCTCGCCGAAAGCGGCACTCCCGGTCCGGTCGCGGTGATCCTGCCCGAGGATCTTTTTGACATGGAGACCGACACCCCGCTCGATCGCCCGCGCCCGCGCCTTGCCGCGGCGCCGGTGCCCGCCGATCTCGACCGCCTCGCCGCGCTGCTGGCCCGCGCCGAGCGGCCGCTGATCCTGGCCGGCGGCGCCCTGCTCGCCGATGCGGTCCGCGACGGGCGGGTGTTCGCCGATCTGAACCGCTTGGCCGAGGAATGGGTGTTGCCGATCTGCCCGACGCATCGCCGCCCGCAGCTATTCGATGCGATGCATCCGAACTATGGCGGCTATATGGGGATCCGCGTACCCCCCGCCCTGATCGACGAGATGAAGCGCGCCGATCTCCTGGTCGCGCTCGGCGAGCGCATGACCGACACGGTCAGCCAGTCCTACACCTTTCCGAGAGCGCCGCAGCCGCAATTGCCGTTCGTCCATATCTGGCCCGACGCCGACGAGATCGGGCGCGTCTGGCGCCCCGATCTCGGCCTGCCGTGCAGCCCCTGCGAGGTCGTCGCGGCGCTGTTGCGGCGCGGCGCCCCGGCCGATGCGCAAAAGCGCCGGGAATGGGTGCGCGGCCTCAACGCGATCCACAGAAAGCTGTTGGCAAAAGAATGGGAGCCGACCCCGGACGGCGTCAATTTCGCCGCAATCGTCTGCGAGGTCGACAAGCATCTCCAGCCCGACGCGACGGTGACGACCGATGCCGGCAATTTCGCCAGTTTTGTCCACCGCTATATCGCCTTCCGGCAGGGCCAGGTGTTTCTGGCCTCGGTCGTCGGCGCGATGGGTTCGGGCATGCCGATGGCGGTCGCCGCGGCCCTGCGCCGGCCGGGCACGCAGGTTGTCGCCTTTCTCGGCGACGGCGGCGCGTTGATGACGGGCAACGAGATCGCCACCGCAATCCAATACGGCGCCGCGCCGATCGTGATCATCGCCGACAACGGCATGTACGGCACGATCGGCATGCATTCCTATGTGCGCTATCCGGAGCGCCCGTTCATGGCCGGGACGCGGCTGACCAACCCGGATTTTGCGGCCTGGGGCCGCGCGTTCGGCGCCGAAGGCATCACGATCGCGAGCGAGGCCGAGGTGGCGCCGGCGATCGCCCGCGCCTTTGCGGTCAAAACGCGGCCGGTCGTCGTGCATTGCCGCACCTCGGCGCTGCAGATGAGCGCCTGGCGCCGCTACACGCGCGCGCAGACATTGCCGTAGAAGACGCCGCGGGCGCTCGCCCGCCCCTCAGCTGCGGCCGTAGCTGTCCTCGAGGCGGACGATATCGTCCTCGCCGAGATAGCTGCCCGATTGCACCTCGATCAGATGCAGCGGGATCTTGCCCGGGTTTTCGAGGCGGTGCGGCGTGCCGAGCGGGATGTAGGTCGACTGGTCTTCGGTAAGGATCATCTGCTCCGCCCCGCGCACGATCTTGGCGGTGCCCTGCACGACGATCCAGTGCTCGGCGCGGTGATGGTGCATTTGCAGCGACAGCTTGCCGCCGGGCTTGACCATGATGTGCTTGACCTGGACGCGCTCGCCGTTGTGCAGCGCCTTGAAGGTGCCCCACGGCCGGTAGACGGTGGGCAGCGCCTCGGCTTCGGCGCGGCCCTCGCGGGCCAACTGCGCCACCAGCCGTTTGACCTCCTGCGTGCGCTCGCGCGGCGCCACCATGACGGCGTCGCCGGTGGCGACGACGACGAGATCCTCGACCCCGATCGCGGCGACGAGCCCGGCCTCGGAGCGCAGGTAGCAGTTGCGGGTGTCGAGGGCGACGACATTGCCGGCGATCGCATTGCCGCTCTCGTCCTTGTCGCTCAAATCCCACAGGGCGTCCCATGAGCCGACATCGCTCCACCCCATCGCCACCGGGACGAGGGCGGCGCGCCCCGTCCGCTCCATCACCGCATAGTCGATCGAATCGGCGGGGCAGGCGGCGAACGCCGTCTTGCCGAGGCGGACGAAATCGGCGTCCCGGGCGGCTTCGGCGAGCGAGCGGCGGCACTCTGCGACGATTTCCGGCCGCAGCCGTTCGAGCTCCTCGACATAAAGCCGCGCCGGAAACAGAAAAATGCCGCCGTTCCAGAAATACCCGCCGGCCGCGACGAACTGCCGGGCATGGTCGGCGTCGGGCTTTTCGACGAATTCGGCAACCGCAAAGGCGCCCTCCGTCGCCAGGGGGGCGCCGCACCGGACATAACCGTAGCCGGTCTCGGCCCGTTCGGGGGCGATCCCGAAGCACACCAGCGCCCCCTGCCGCGCCGCCGCCGCGGCCCGCTCGACCGCGGCGGTAAAAGCCTCGCGATCGCCGATCCTGTGGTCGGAGGGCAGCACCAGCATCAGCGGCTCGGCTTCGCTCTCGACCAGCATCAGCGCCGCGACGCAGGCCGCCGGCGCGGTGTTGCGGCCGACCGGTTCGAGCAGCAGGGCGCGAGGGATCACGCCGATTTCCCGCAATTGCTCGGCGATGATGAAGCGGTGCTCCTCATTGGCGACGAGCACCGGCGCGGCGAAGCGCTCGCCGTCCGCGACCCGCCGCACGGTCTGTTGCAGCAGGCTATGGCGGCCCAGCAGCCGCAGCAGCTGTTTTGGATAGAGCGTCCGCGACATCGGCCACAGCCGCGTTCCCGAGCCGCCGGACAAAATCACCGGGTGGATCATGCGCCATCCCCAAAATCCTGCCGGAGCCCCGGCGCATCATAAGGATCGACATACACGGTTTTCGCGGCGACGGGAATGGCGCGCCGGCTCCGACGGGCGGGAGCAGGGCGGCCGGTCGGGTGTTGACCGGGCGGTAAAGCCGGTACGGAGGCGCAGATGGCAGAGCCGAGAAGACAGGCGGAGCGGCCCTCGCAGGAGTTCGGCGAGGACATGGGGGACGGCGTGACGACGGCCGGGCCCGCACCCGACGGCCCGATGGCCGAGCGCGATCCGGACCTCGCGACCGCGGCCGCAGGGGCGGGCGAGACGGCCCCGCAAGAGGCCGCACCAGCCGGCGGCGGCCGATCGGAGCCGCCGCCGGTCCGGGCCGCTGGCGGTGATGCCGGGACGGCGGCGAGCGCGGCCATGACGATGGCCGACGGCGTGCGCGAGATCGCGGCGGCATGGGCGCATTACGCCGAGGCGGTCATGCGCCACAGCGCGCAGGCGGGGCAGGCGCTGCTGCGCTGCCGCAGCTGGAACGAGGTTGTGAGCGTGCAGGCCGGCCTGCTGCGCGACACCATGCACGCCTTTCTCGATCAGAGCGCCAGGCTCGCCGAAATCGGCAGCCGCATCGCGACGCGGCCGCTCGCGGCGCTGACCGAAGCGGGCGGCAGGCCCGGTTGAGGCCGCCTTTGCGGCTCACAAGGACAGCGGGCCGAACAGCCAGACGAGCCAGGCGGCGAGCGCCAGAAACGGGCCGAAAGGCAGCGCCGAGCGCGCGCCCAGCCGCACGCCAAAGAGCCGCAGCAGGGCGGCGCAGGCGAGCGCGGCGAGCGCGGCGAAGAGGATGACGCTCGCCAGCCCGCCGGCTCCGACCCAGGCGCCGGCGGCGGCCAGCAGTTTTGCGTCGCCGCCGCCGATCCCGTCGCGGCCGCGCGCCCTCTTGTAGAGAAAGCCGACCGCCTGCAGCAGCGCATAGCCGAGAGCGGCGCCGAGCGCGCGCGCAAAGAGCTCCGCGGGGGCAAACGCCGCCGCCGCCATCAGCCCGGCCAGCACGAGCGGCAGCGTCAACGCATCGGGCAGCAGCCAATGCCGGGCGTCGATCCAGGCCAGGGCCAGCAGCCACCATCCGAGCAGGCAATCGAGCCAGACCCAGCGACCGCCATCGGCGGCGAGGGCGAGAAGGGCGACGGCAAGGGCGGACAGTTCGACGGCCGGATAGAACCAGCCGATCGCTGCGCCGCAGCGGCGGCAGCGGCCCTTTGTCGCCACCCAGCTCGCAAGCGGCACCAGGTCGCGCGCCGCCAGCCGGCCTCCGCACCGCTCGCAGGCCGAGCGCGTCCAGGCGATCGGCCGGCCATCGGGCAGGCGGCGGATGACGACACCGACAAAACTGCCGATGAACGGCGCCGCCGCGACCATTCCCCATCCGAGAATGCCGTCGGACGCCAGCCGGTCGAAGAATTGCACGATCGCCCCTTGCCGCAGTCGCCCCGGTTGATCGATGATCGCGCGCCGCGCAAGGCGCGCGCGAGCGGATATGTCGCCGTCATGAGCGTTCAGGCAAGCGATTCTCCGGCCATTGAGAGCGTCGAGACGGCGCTCGCCCGGCTGGGCACGGTCCTTGTCGAAGACAGCGCGATCGACCCGCGGACGCTGGAGCGGGCGCGCCGGGTCTCTGCCGAGACCGGCGGCCGGCTCGATCAGGTTTTGACGCAACTCGGGCTGGTCAGCGAGCGCCTGCTCGCCGAGGCCCTGGCCCGCCTGGTCGCAGCCCCGCTCGTCAAACCCGCGGATTATCCCGAGACGCCGCTGTTTGCCGATCGGCTCGGCGTCAAATTTCTGCGGCGCGCGCGGGTCTTGCCGATCGCCGCCGGAGAGGAGTGGGTCAGGGTGGCGATGGCCGACCCGCTCGACGCCTTTACCCGCAAGGCGATCGCGATGGCGCTCGGGCGCCGGGTCGTGGTCGCGGTGGCGGTGCCGATCGAGCTCGAAGCCGCGTTCAATCGCCTTTATCCCGATGCCGCGCAGCCGGAGGAGGAGGGGGCGGCATTGCTCGATACGGTGGCGGCCGGCGCCGAACCGATCGAGGAGGATGCCGAGCGGCTCAAGGACTTGGCCAGCGAGGCGCCGGTCATCCGGCTCGTCAACCAGCTGATCGCGCGCGCCGTCGAGACCCGCGCCTCGGACATCCATCTCGAGCCCTTCCCCGATCGGCTGCGGGTGCGCTACCGCTATGACGGCGTCTTGCACGAGGTCGAACCGCCGCCGGCGCGGCTGACGGCGGCGGTCATCTCGCGCGTCAAGATCATGGCCAGGCTCGACATCGCCGAGCGTCGGCTGCCGCAGGACGGGCGCATCAAATTGACCGTGCGCGGCCACGAGATCGATTTTCGCGTGTCGACCGTGCCCTCCCTCTACGGCGAGACGGTGGTGCTGCGCGTCCTCGACCGCAGCGCGGTCGAATTCGATTTTGAAAAGCTGGGGCTGCCGCCCGACATCCGGCGGGGGGTCGAGCGCGCGCTCGAACTGCCGAACGGCATGATGCTGGTCACCGGCCCGACCGGCAGCGGCAAGACGACGACGCTCTATACCGGGCTGTTGAAGCTCAACACGACCGCCCGCAAGATCGTCACGGTCGAGGATCCGATCGAATATCAGCTCGACGGCATCAACCAGATCCAGGTCAAGCCGCAGATCGGGCTCAATTTCGCGAACCTTCTGCGCTCGATCCTGCGGCAGGATCCGGACGTCATCATGATCGGCGAGATCCGCGATCTCGAAACCGCGCAGATCGCGGTGCAGGCGGCTCTGACCGGGCATCTCGTGCTCTCGACCCTGCATACGAACTCGGCCGCGGCCACGGTGACCCGGCTGCGCGACATGGGGCTTGAGGATTACCTGTTGGCGGCGACCCTGAAGGCGGTGCTGGCGCAGCGGCTGGTCCGGCGGCTATGCCCCGACTGCAAGGAGGCGGCGCCGGCCCCCAGGGCGCTGATCGAGCGCTTCGGTCTTGACCGGCTCGCCCCGGGCGGGCCGATCGCGCTCTATCAGGCGGTCGGCTGCCCGGGCTGCCGCGGCACCGGTTATCGCGGCCGGCGGGCGATCGCCGAGCTGCTGGTGCCGAGCCGGGCGATCGACCGCCTGCTGTTCGAGCGCGCCGACGACGCGGCGATCGAACAGGCCGCGATCGCCGGCGGCATGCGGCCGATCTTCGACAGCGGCCTGATGGCGGTGCTTGAGGGCGACACGACGATCGAGGAGGTCGTGCGCTGCATCAGAAGCGAGGCGTGAGGCGCCTGCGGGGGTTGTGCGAAGCGGCGGCGCCGCGGCGGGCAATGCCTCAAATTTGCCGTAATCGTCCTTGTCCGGCCCCTCTATCCCCTCTATGATGATCAACCTAGAGTAAAAAATAACCGGGGCGGCTCGCGCAACCGGCAGGGAGGAAAGGATGTACACGCGGCGCTGGCGGCACGCGGCCTTGGCTTTATCGCGCGGGCTCGGCTTGGCGCTCTCGCTCCTTGGCGTGACGGCGCCGGCCGCAATGTCCCCCCCCGCTGAGCTGACCGCGATCGCGCTGCCGGATGCCCTCGTCGCGACGGGGCCGACGACGCCGGCCCAGGAGCGGGCGCTACGGCGCGCGGTTGCCGCCTTCGGCCGGCGCACGGATCCGGATGATTTTACCAGCCTTACGGGCTTTCTCGCCGCCCACCCGCACTCGCCCTGGCGCATCGCGGTGCTGACAAACCTCGGCATCGACTATCGGCATTACGGCTATTTCTCGCGCGCGCTCGCGGTCTGGGCAGAGGCCTGGCGCGAAGGCAAGGATCTTGACGACAGCCGCATCCGGCCGCTCGTCGACCTCGCGGTCGGGGAGCTTGCCGAGCTGCATGCGGCGCTCGGCCACGAGCGGCGGCTCGCGGCGCTTTTGCAAGAGATCGGCAAGCGCCCGATCGGCGGCCCGGCGACCGCGATGGTGCTGCAGGCGCGGCAGAGTTTGTGGATCATGCGTCACGATCCCAAACACCTGCTCCTGTGCGGACCGACGGCGCTGAAGATGCTGCTGCTGGCGCGCGGCGCAAGCCTTCGGCAGGTCAATTTTCTGACCTGGATCCGGGGGCATCGCAAGGGAACGAGCCTGGCCGAGTTGGCGCAGCTCGCGAGGAGGGCGAAGCTTCCCTATGTGCCGGTCTTCCGCACGCCCGGCGAACCGGTGCCGGTACCGGCCATCATGCACTTCAAGGTCGGCCATTTCGCGGCGATTGTCGGCCGGGCACACGGCCGGTTCCATCTCCTGGACCCGAGCTTCGGCCGGCAGGGCCTGTGGATCACCCGCGCCGCGCTCGACAGCGAAGCAAGCGGCTATTTCCTGGCTCCAGCGCGCGCGGTGAATGCCGCCGGCTGGCGGATGGTCGAGACCCGCGAGGCCGGCGCGATATGGGGGGCCGGGTACACGACCGGGCCTCAGCCGGGCGGCTTCAGCCAAGGGCCGAAGGCGAACCCGCCCAGATCCTGCGGCGGCATGTGCACTTACAATATCAGCGAGCTCGATGCCGGCCTCAGCCTCTCCGACACGCCGGTCGGCTATGCGCCGCAACTCGGACCCTCGGCCCGGGTCAGCTTGACCTATAACCAGTACGAGGACAGCCAGCCCGCGAGCTTCACTTTCTTCAACCTTGGCCCGCGCTGGACCTTGAACTGGCTCTCCTACATCGAGGACGACCCGACCCAGCCCGGCGCCAACGTCACGCGCTATCTGCCGGGCGGCGGCGCCTATGCCTATTCCGGCTACAGCAGCGCGACCGGCGACTTCACGCCGCAGGAGAACGACGCCTCGGTGCTGCAGCTGGTCTCGACGAACCCGATCGTCTACAAGCGTTTCCTCAACGACGGCAGCGTCGAGGTCTATGCGGCCTCGAACGGTGCGACGACCTACCCGCGCTATGTCTTTCTGACCCAGGTCATCGATCCGCAGGGCAACGCGGTCTCGCTGACTTACGACAATCAGATGCGGCTGACCGCGCTGACCGACGCGACCGGGCGGCAGACCACCTTCACCTACGGGTCGAGCCTCTCGCCGTTGCTGATCACCCGGATCACCGACCCGTTCGGGCGCAGCGCGACGCTCGCGTACAACAGCAGCGGGCAACTCAGCGCGATCACCGACGTGCTCGGCCTGACTTCGAGCTTCAGCTATGACGCCTCGGGCATGATCGACGCGCTGACGACGCCCTACGGCACGACGAGCTTCGCCTATGGCGCCACCGGTACCGGCCGGTATCTCGACATCACCGATCCGCTCGGGCTGCACGAGCGCGAGGAGACGGCGCAAGGCCTCTCACAGGTGCCGTTCTCTGATCCTGCCGTACCGCAAGGCATGGCGACATTCAACCAGTATCTCAATTACCGCGACAGCTTCTATTGGGACAAGCACGCCTATGTCGTCGCCGGCTGCACGGTCTCCGGCGGCTGCAACTACGCCGACGCGCGTCTCACCCATTTCCACCATGACGTCAACAACATCAACATCGAATGGCACTCGGTCGAGAGCCGCAAATACCCGCTCGAAAACCGCGTCTGGTACAATTATCCGGGCCAGCCGCAGCCCTATTACAACGGCACCTACGATCAGCCGACGGCGATCGGCCGCGTGCTGTCGGACGGCAGCACGCAGCTGTGGCAATTCGCCTACAGCAGCTTCGGCAAGGTCACGAAGGTCGTCGATCCGACCGGGCGCGAGACCGATTTCGCCTATGCCGCAAACGGCATCGATCTGACTACGGTGACGCAGCAGACCGGGACCGGACCGCAGACCATCGCCAGCTTCACCTACAACAGCCAGCACCGCCCGCTGACTTACACCGACGCCGCCGGGCAGACCACGAGCTACGCCTACAACGCCGCCGGGCAGCTGACCTCGGTCACCAATGCGCTTAACCAGACGACGAGCTATCAGTACGATTCGCTCGGCCGTCTGACCGCGATCATCAACGCCGACGGCAAGACGCAGGCGAGCTTCACCTATGACCCCTTCGACCGGGTCGCGACGTTCACCGATTCCGAGGGCTGGAGCGCGAGTTACAGCTATGATGCCGGCGACCGGGTGACCCAGATCAGCTACCCCGACGGCACGACGCGGCAGTACACCTACAGCAATCTCGATCTCGCCTCGTTCACCGATCGCCAAGGACACACCTGGACCTACAGCCACGACGCCGACCGCCGGCTGACCGCGGTCAGCGATCCGCTCGGCGACCAGACGCAGTACGGCTATTACGAGAACGGCGCGCTCGCGAGCCTGACCGATCCCGACGGGCACGCGACGCGCTGGGACATCGATCTCGAAAGTCGGCCGATCGCCAAGCACTACGCCGACGGCACCAGCGTCACCTACGGCTACGACGGCGCACGCAACCTGCTCGTCGCGACGACCGACGCGCTCGGGCAGAGCAAGCAATACAGCTATACGCCCGACAACCGGCTCGCCGGCATCAGCTATGTGAACGCGATCAACCCGACGCCGAACGTCACCTTTTCCTACGATCCCGCCTTTCCGCGCATCGTCGCGATGAGCGACGGCACCGGGACGACGAGCTACAGCTATGTGCCGGTCGGGTCCCTGGGGGCGCTGCAGCTCTACCAGGACACCAGCCCGCTTGCCAACAGCACGATCACCTACGGCTACGACGCGCTCGGCCGGGTCGTCTCGCGATCGATCGGCGAAGCCGGGACGCAGGCCTTTTCCTATGACGCGCTCGGCCGGCTGGTCGGTCACAGCGACGGGCTCGGCCAGTTCACGATCAGCTATCTCGGCGAGACCGGGCAGATCACCGAGCGCCAGCTGGTCGGCGGCACCATCACACGGACGTGGAGCTATCTGCCCAATTCTGGCGACCGCCGGCTGGCCGCGATCAACGACGGGGTGCGGCAATACCTGTTCACGACCACCCCCGAGGGGCTGATCACCGCTCTCAGCGAGGAGGACGGCGCGGGCGGTCTGCTCGAAAGCTGGAGCTACGGCTACGACAACGCCGACCGGCTGACCAGCGCGGTGTCGTCAAACGGCACGCAATTCACCCTGACCCTCGATCCGGCCGGCAACATCACCGCGACCGGCAGCGCGAGCCTGCTCTACAACACCCTCAACGAGCTGACGAGCGCCTCGAACGTGCCGGGGTGCTGCAGCTACGACGCCGACGGCAACCTTGTCGCGGACGGCACCCGCACCTATTCCTGGGACGCCGAGAACCGGCTGGTCGGCATCACCCAGGGCAATACGCAGATCACGCTCAGCTATGACGGGCTTGGCCGGCGCGCCTCGCTGAAGGTGGTGGTGTCGGCAATACCGCCGCCTTTGCCTACGAGCTGTGGTGCGGGGCCACCTTGTGCCAGCGGCGCTCCAGCAGCGACGCGCTGGCGCGCAAGTTCTATCCCGAGGGCGAGTTCATCGCCGCCGGGTCGGAAAAATACTACTACGGTCCCGACCAGCTCGGCACGCCGCGGGTTGTCGGCGATCCCGATGATGGGGTCGCGTATCTCTACGACTACGACCCGTTTGGCAATCCGACCGCGACGCCGAGCGGCGATCCGCTGGTCGAGATGCGCTATGCCGGGCTGTTCTACGAGGGCACCAGCGGGCTGTATCTGGGGCAATACCGCGCCTACGACCCGCGCCTGGGGCGCTGGCTGTCGCGCGATCCCGTGGGCGAAGCAAGCGATCCGGCCGCTAACCTGTACCGCTACGCGGAGGGGAACCCGATCTCCATCATCGATCCTGCCGGTACCCAGGGTTGGGTTGGTGCCGGCATCGGATTGATCACCGGCGGGATCTATGGCTTCGTCTCGGCCGAAGCGGCCGGCGAGAGCGTCGCGGGGATCGCAGCATCGGCCACGTTGGGTGCCTTCGCCGGGGCGGGCGTCGGCTTTGTCAATGTCAGCGCCCCAGCAGCAGCACTGGTCGGCGCTGTGGCCGGTGCGACGGCGGATGTGGCCGCGCAGGAGGCGCCGAGCGTGGTAGGAAGCGAGGCCCTTGTTCCGATCAACCCCGGCGAAGTGGTCGGCGCGGGGCTTCTGGGCGCGGCGGTCGGGGCTCTGGGGCCTGTGGCGGGGACGGCAGGGCTCTCGCCCGCCGCCGCGGGCCTGCTCGGCGGCTATGTTTGGGCACCCCTAGCTCTGCTGCCGAACCTGGGCGCCGGGATCTGGAATTTCTCCTTCCCGGCATGCCCTCCGGCATCGGCCGCACCCGCCGGGTGAGGCGAGGCGGGGGATGCGCGAGATCGCCGCCGTCGGCGCGGTTCTTGCTCTCAGCCTATGCCAGATGGCGATTACTTGGCTGGCCGGCTTTCTTCGGGTGCGGCTCGGCTGGTTCTCGGACTTGGGAAATCTCGTATGGGTCGTGCTGATATTGTTCGCAAGCGTAGGGATCTGGTTCGCGCAGCTGCTCGTCTATTGGCGAATAGCCGCAAGGAATGCCTTGCAGAATCCGATTGCGTTGGCCCTCATCATAGGAGGACCGGTAGTCGGGTTAGGAATTATTTTCTATTACGGGATCAAGTACGGCAATAAGGGGAGAAACTCGGATCGATAGTACGGCCGGTTCCGGCTCGGGCTATGACGCCCATGGGAACGCCGTGTCGGATGGTCAGCGCAGCCACGCCGGGGACGCCGAGAACCGGCTGGTCGGCATCACCCAGGGCAACACGCAGATCACGCTCAGCTATGACGGGGCTTGGCCGGCGCGCCTCGTTGAAGGTGGTGGTGTCGGGCAATACCGCCGCCTTTGCCTACGAGCTGTGGTGCGGGGCCACCTTGTGCCAGCGGCGCTCCAGCAGCGACGCGCTGGCGCGCAAGTTCTATCCCGAGGGCGAGTTCATCGCCGCCGGGTCGGAAAAATACTACTACGGTCCCGACCAGCTCGGCACGCCGCGGGTTGTCGGCGATCCCGATGATGGGGTGGCTGGGAATAAAAGAAATAATAATAAACTTACATAACTCCGCACCGTAGGAGAACCGCAGGTTTGCGTAAATTCTTCTCCATCCCTGGCATGATAGTGTTGATCCTCGTTGCTGCGGCTGGGGCTATTGTTGGCATGCTCGTCTACCACGGCAGGGAGCTCGATGCGCAGAGCCTGGCCTTTGTCGACGGCGCGGTGCCGGCGATCACCGCGCACTGGGACAAGGAGCAACTCCTGCACCGCCTGACCCCGGAACTGCGCCAAAGCCTGAAGCCGGGGCGGCTGGCGGCGCTCTTCGCCGCGTTCTCTCGGCGTGGCCGGCTCGTCGAATACGAAGGGGCAAAGGGGTAGGCAAATATATCCTACGTCATTGGCTCCGGCGGCAACGTCTCCGCCTCCTCTGTCGCGAGGGGCCTTTACAAAAACGGCGCCGCCCTCATCAGAATCCTGCTCGTCAAGCGCGGTGGCCGCCGGCTGCTTCAGGGCTTCCCCGTCGCGCCGGCGCCGCAGCTTTGCGGCGGCGGGAGCGCGTAATCTGATGGTATCGCCGCGACATTGACGGCCTTCAAGCCCGAGTTTAGTTTGCACGGCCCACCGAAACATTTCCGGCGGCCGATCGCTTTCTCCCGGGGGCCGGCGATGAGACGTTAGGATGGCATCGTTCCGCTGGGCGGCGATCGAGGGCGGCGGCGAGGTCGTGCACGGCGTCATGGAGGCGCCCGATCGCGCCGCCGTCGTCGAGCGGCTGCAGCGCCAGGGCCGCATCGTGCTGCGCGCCGATCCGGCCGATCGCCGCCGCCGGCTCTCCGAATGGCTGCAGATCGAGATCGGCGGGTCGCGCGCGCTCGACAAGACCGCGCTCGGCGAGATCACCCGCGAGCTGGCGACGATGCTGGCGGCGGGGCAGGATCTCGACCGCGCGCTGCGCTTTGTCGCCGAGAATACGAGAAGCGCCCGCGCCCGCACCGTGCTCGGCGCCGTGCGCGACAAGGTGCGCGCCGGCAGTTCGCTGGCGGCGGCGCTGGCGCAGGAGCCGAAGAGCTTTTCCAAGCTCTATATCGGCCTCGTGCGGGCCGGCGAGGCGGGCGGGACATTGCCGGAGACGCTTGAGCGGCTGGCGGCGCTGATCGAGCGCGAGCGCAGCCTCGGCGCCAGCCTGCGCGCCTCGCTCGTCTATCCGGCCCTGCTGGTCGTCGCCGCGATCGGCTCGATCATGCTGCTGCTCGGCTATGTGCTGCCGCAATTCACGCCGATCTTCGCGCAGGCCGGGGCGCAGCTGCCGGCGGCGACGCGGGCGCTGCTGGCGCTCGGAGCGGTATGCAGCGCGGCCGGTCCGTGGCTGTTGCTCGCCCTCCTGCCGGCCGGCCTGGCCCTGCGTCAGGCGCTGGCGCACCCGCCCTATCGATTGCGCTTTGATCGGCTGCTGCTGTCGCTGCCGATCGTCGGCCCGCTATTGCGCGAAACCGTGGCGGCGCGCCTGACCCGTACCCTCGGCGGGCTGTTGCAGAACGGCGTGCCGCTGATCCCGGCCCTCGGCATCGCCCAGGACGCGCTCGGCAATCTCGCCGCCGCGGCGGCGGTCGAAAAGGCGGCGGCGGCGGCCAAGGGCGGCGCCGGTCTCGCCCGACCGCTGGCGGAAGCCGGGCTGTTCCCGGCGCGCACGATCCATCTCTTGCAGCTCGGCGAGGAGGCGGCGCAGCTTGCGGCGATGGCGCTCAAAGCCGCCGATATCCATGAGGAACAGGCGCGCCTGTCGATGCAGCGCCTCGTCGCCCTGGCCGTGCCGGCCATCACGATCGCGATGGGTCTTGCCGTCGCCGGCATTATCAGCGCGCTGCTGACGGCGATGCTGAGCCTCAATGACCTCGTCCGCTGACCCCGCCCGCCGCCCGCCGGCGCCGCCGCGGGCGGCCGGCTTCACGCTGATCGAACTGCTGGTCGCGCTGGCGATCCTCGGTTTCGCGCTGGCGCTGATCGCCGGCTACAAGCCGCCCTGGAGCACCGCGCTCGCTCTCAAAGGGACGGCCGCGGCATTGGCGGAGCAACTGCGTCTGGCACGGGCCGAGGCGATCGCGCGCGACCGGCCCGTCGCATTCACCCTCGATCTGGCCCACCGTCGCTATCGGATCGGCGACAAGCCGGCGCACTCGCTGCCCGCCGGCCTCGCCGTCCGGATATTGACCATCGCCGGCGAGCAGCCCGGTCCCGATGCCGCCGCCATTCGCTTCAACCCCGACGGCAGCGCGACCGGTGGGCGGATCACGCTTGCCGCCGACGGCCGCGAGATCGCCGTCGGCGTCGACTGGTTGACCGGAAGGGTTGCGGTTGCCGAAACGCGATGAACGGGGCGCCCCGGGGCGCGGCTTCACGCTGCTCGAAGTGCTGGTGGCGCTGGCGATCGCCGGCATGGCGCTGGCCGGTCTGTTCGCGGCCGGCAGCGCCTGCCTGTCGGCCGCCGATACCGCAGCGCGGGCCGAAGAGGCGCTCGAGCGCGCGCAGTCGCATCTCGCCGCGATCGGGCGCGAGGTCGCCCTGCTCGCCGGCACCGCCGCCGGCGATGACGGCGGCGGGTATCGCTGGCATATCAGCGTGCGCCCGCTGGCAAGCCGCACGCTGTCCGCCGCCAATGGCGTCTTCGGGCCGGCCGTGACGACGACGCTCTACGAGGTCGACGTCGCGATTTCGTGGCGGACCGGAGGGCGGGAGCGGCGCGTCGCGTTGCGCACGCTGCGCCTGGCCAGCACGGCGGGGGGCGAATGAGCGCCTCCGCCGGGCCGTGCCGCCGCCGCGAGCGCGGCTTCACGCTGCTCGAAATCCTGGTCGCGCTGGTCGTGTTCGGCCTGCTGATGGTCGGCCTCGCCCAGGGCGTGCGCGGCGGTCTGGCGCTGTGGCACGCCGAGACGCGCCGGCTCGACCGGATCGCCGAGCTTGACGCCACCGAGCGGCTGCTGCGCACCCTTTTCTCCTCGATACCCTCCCCGCTTGCCGCCCGTTTTGCCGGCGGCAACGCCGCCGCGAGCGGCCTTGAAGGCGGCGCCGCGCGCGTCGCATTCGTCGGCATGATGCCGACCGGGCTCGGCACCAGCCGGCGCGCGCATATGATCCTCGAACGGCAAGGCGGGCGGCTCGTCCTGGTCTGGACCCCGGCGCGGCACGAGGTCCTTGCCGGGCCGCCCCCGCAGCCGACCGAAACCGTGCTGTTGCGCGGGGTCAGGCGGCTTGATCTCGCTTACTGGGGAGCGCCGCTCCCGAATCGGCCGCCGGCATGGCAGAGGCAATGGAAGGGCCCGCTTCTCCCGCAGCTGATTCGCGTGCGCCTCGCATTCGCCAAAGGCGATCCCCGCCGCTGGCCGGACCTGATCGTCGCGCCGCAATTCTGATTGCATTCGCCTTTTTTGGGCCATAATCGCGAATGCACTTGGTGCGCGCCGGCCTTGTCCGCTCTTCAACGGGACCGCGGCGGCGCGGGTGTCTTGAGGATGCCGGAGGGTGCCGGGCTGGGTTGTGGTTGCAGGATGGTGCGCGATTTTCTGGAGTGGTGGGTCGGTCAGCTCGTCGCGCTGTTGCCGCGAGCGTTGCGCCGCTCGGCCGCCGCTTTCGGCGACGCCATGGTGTTGACCCCGCTGGCCCCGCTCGGCCGCAGGGTCGAGGCGGTGGCGGTCGGGCTGCGGCGCAACGGCAAGGAGACCCCGCTCGGCCGCTGCGGGCTTGACGCGACCGCGCTCGGCCGGCTGCCGCGACCCCCCGGCGGGGCCTATGTGTTGCGCCTTACGGAAGCGGATGTGCTGGCCAAGACGCTGACCCTGCCGCTGGCCGCGCAAGCCGACCTGCCGCAGGTGCTGGCCTTCGAAATGGACCGGGAGACCCCGTTCAAGGCCGACGAGATCTATTGGAGCCACCGCATAGAAGCGATCCGGCGGGACAGCGGCCAGCTGGCGGTGCGCCTGCTGCTGGTGACCAAGGCGAGCCTGGCCCCGCTGATCGCCGCGCTCGGCGCGGCCGGGATCGTGCCGCGCCGGGCCGAGATCGCCGACGGTCCGGACAAGGGCGCCTATCTGGCGCTCGACGGCAATGGCGGCCACCTCTCCCGGGCCTCGCGCCGGCTGCTGCGGCCGGCGGCGGCATGCTGCGCATTGCTGGCGCTGACCGCCATCGCGACGCCGTTCGTGCGCCAATCGCTGGCCCTGACCGCCCTCGACCGCCGCATCGCGGCGGCGCGCCTGCGGGTCGCCGAGGCCGCACGGCTGCGCCGGGCGATCGCCCGGCTCTCGGCCGAGGCCACGCTGATCGCCGCGGAGCGCGAGAAGCGGGTGCAGCCGCTCGAAGTGCTGGCGGCGGCGACCCGCGTATTGCCCGACGACACCTATCTTGCCGAGCTGGAACTGCGCGATGGCAAGGTGACCCTCTCCGGCCGCTCGAGCGCCGCCGCCCGCCTGATCGCGGCGCTGGCGGCGAGCGACGCCTTCCGCAATCCGGCATTCGCCGCGCCCGTGACCCGGCTCGAGGCGCTGCACACCGAGGTGTTCACGATCGTCGCGGAGGTGAAGCCGTAATCTCGCTTGCCACGATGCCGACCGGGGGGCGGGGCCGGGTCCTGGCGCTGGCCCTGGCGATCGCCGTTCTGGCCGGTCTCTATCTGATCGTCGCGGCGCCCCTGATCGGGCTTTACGCGCAGCGCCAGGCGATGATCGCGGCGCGCCAGATGCTGTTGCCCCGGCTGCAAGCGGTTGCCGCCGAGCTGCCGGCATTGCGCGCCCGCATTGCCCGCCTGCGCGCCGAGCAGCGGGCGCAGAAACTGACGCTCGACGGCGCCACCGATGCGATCGCCTCGGCCAATCTCGAAAGCCGCATCGATGCGCTCGCCCGCGCGCTCGGCGTGACGATCGGCAGCACCGAAAGCCTGCCGGCCGTGCCGCGCGGCCCCTATCGCCGCATCGGGCTGCGCCTGGTGCTGACCGGCCGCTACGAAGCCCTGGTGAACCTGCTCGCCAGGCTCGAAACGGCGCGGCCGCCGCTCGTTGTCGACAATCTGCAATTGCACGGGCCGCTGGCGCGGCCGGGCATGGAGACGGCGGCAACGCTCGATGCCGGGCTCGACGTCTATGGCTTTCGCAGCAGCGGCAAAGCGCTCTCCGGCAATCATGAATGAACGCGCCGTTCTGTACCTGCTGCTGATCGGGTGCGCGATATTTGGCGCCACGATCTTTGCCGAGCTCGCCGCCGCCCCCGATGAGGCGAGCGGCATCGCGCTGGCCGCCCGCCGGCCGGCGCCGCCCGTCGCCGCTCCCGTCCCGCCCGCCCCAAGCCTTGCGCAACTGGTCGCGACGACGCTGGCCCGGCCGCTGTTCAGCCCGACGCGGCGCCCGCCGCAGAGCGAAGGCGCGGGCTCCGCCGATGCCGGCATCGCCCATATGAGATTGACCGGCATCGTCACCGAGCCCGGCGAGCGCCTGGCGATCTTCGCCGCGGCCGGAACAAGGCCGCTGACCGTGCGCGAGGGCGAGCAGGTGGGGGGGTGGCGGATTGAAAGCATCACGCCGGGCATGGTCCTGCTGTCCGGACCGGACGGCATGACAAAGCTGCAGCCAAAGCCGGACAACAGCCTTGTCAGGACCGCCCCGGTGGCGGCCGCCGCCCCCGCCCCCGGCGCCCTGTTCGCCGGGCCGAGCGGGCGGGCGCGCCTGCGCTTCCTCCACCCTCCCGCGGGTCCGGGCTTCGCGCCGCCCGCCCGTCCCGTCCCCGGGGGAGTGCGGCGATGAGAAAGCCGCTCGGGCTGCTGTGCGGCCTGTCCGCAGCCTTGCTGCTCGCCGCCTGCCACGCCTCCCGCCCGCAGCTGCTGCCGCTCGAACAACCGGGCAGCCTGCAGCCGGCGGCGCCGCGCGTCAACGGCGCGATCCCGCCCGAACACGGCGCCGAGCGCGTATTCGAATCGGAACGCCCGCCGGTGACCCCGACCCTCGCGCCCGCGGAGGCCTCAGCCGCAGGCTTGCAAGGGGGCGATGTCACGCTCGATTTTGTCGATACCGACATCCGCGAGATCGCCCGCACGATCCTCGGCAAGATGCTCAAGCTTGATTACACGATCGACCCGGCGGTGCACGGCACCGCCTCGATCGAGACCGGCCGGCCGCTGCCCCGCGCAGCCCTGTTGCCGACGCTCGAGACCTTGCTGAACCAGAACGGGGCCACGATCGTCCGGCGCGGCGATCTCTACGCGGTCGTGCCGATCGCCGCCGGCATGACGAGCAATCCGCTCGCCGCCGCCGATGTGATCGGCGCCGGCACGACGGTGGTGCCGCTGCGCTACGCCTCCGCCCAGGACCTGGCGCGCTTGCTCGCCTCCTATGTTTCCAACGGCGGCAAGATCGCCGCCGATCCGGTCCACAACGCGCTGATCGTCAGCGGCGACGAGATGACCCGCCGCGCCTTGATCGCGCTGATCCGGGCCTTTGACATTGACCTTCTCGCCGGCCAGTCCTACGCGCTGTTTCCGGCTGGCGAGAACGACCCGAAGGCGCTCGCGGCCGAGCTGGAAAAGGTCCTGCAGGCGCAGAACGGGGCGGCGCTCGCGGGGGTCATCCGCGTCCTGCCGATGGAGCGGGCGGGCGCGGTTCTCGTCGTCTCCGCGCAGCCCCGCTATATCGAGGCGGCGCGGCGCTTTTTCACCTTTGCCGCCCGCGCTGAAAACGATACCGCGCGCAGCTGGCACGTCTATTACGTGCAGAACGGCAAAAGCACGGATCTGCAGACCCTGCTGCAGCGCGCCTTCACCCCGGGTCATGTGACCCCGGTCCCGGCGCCGGGCACGACCGCGCCCGGCCGGGCGCCGCTGACCCTCGGCACCGGCCCCGGCGCCCCGGCCGCGGGCACCGCGCCGGGGCTGGGCGCCGCCGGCACCCCGAGATCGCCGCTGAGCGGTACGCCCGGCGGCCAGATGGCGCTCGCCGCCGCCCCGCCGCCGGCAGCCGCCGCGACGCCTTCGCCGGCGACCGAACCCCTGTCCCCGGAGAGGGAAGGCGAAGGCGCCGCAAATCGCATGCGCATCATTGCCGATCCGAGCAACAATTCGTTGCTGATCTATGCCACGCCGAGCGAGTACTCGGTGATCGAAGGCATGCTGCGCAAGATCGACATCGTGCCCCTGCAAGTGCTGATCGATGCGACGATCGCCGAGGTCACGCTCAATGATCAGCTGCAGTACGGGACGCAATTCTTCTTCAAGATCGACCACATCTTGAACCAGCTTGGATCGTCGGCGTTGCCGCCGCTGTCCGGCTTGCCCTCGGCCAACGGTTTCTCGGGGTTTGTGCTGAGCAAGTCGCCGGCTTTCGCGCTCGCGGCCCTGTCCGCCGTGACCAAGGTCAAGGTTCTGTCCTCGCCGCAGGTCATGGTGCTCGACAATCAAACGGCGCGCCTGCAGGTCGGCCAGCAGGTCCCGATCCTGACCGGCACCGCGCAGAGCGTATTGACGAGCGGGGCGCCGATCGTCAGCAGCATCGATTACCGCGATACCGGGGTCATCCTGCAGGTGACGCCGCGCGTCAATTCGGGCGGTCTCGTCACGCTCGATCTCGCGCAGGAGGTCAGCACGGTCACGACGCCGGCCACCAACACGGTGCAGAACTCGCCGACATTCGACGACCGCATCATCCAGACCCGGATCGCCGTCCAAGACGGGCAAACGGTGGGTTTGGCGGGGCTGATCCAGGACAGCGACCAGCAGGGCAACTCCGGGATCCCGCTGCTGAAGGACATTCCGCTGCTCGGCAGCCTGGTCTCAACCCAGAACAATCAGCGCAGCCGGCGCGAGCTCTTGGTGCTGATCACGCCGCACGTCATCCACGACCAGCGCGATGCGCGGGCGCTGACCGAAGACATGCGCAACGAATTGCTCAATGCCGCACTGGTGCCGCAGCAGATCGAGCGCCACCGGCCTTCGGGCCTGGCCAATCCGAATGGCGGCCTCTAGATGGCCGGCCGGTCGCGCCGCAGCGAGGGATTTGCGCTGCTGATCGTGCTGTGGACCCTGGTGCTGATCGCGTTTCTGATCGCCCATCTGACGGCGGACAGCAGCGGCGAGGCGCAGATCGCCGAAAACCTCGTGGCCAATGCGGTCGCGGAGGCGGCGGCCGATGGGGCGATCTCGCAGGCCATTTTCAAATTTACCGATCCGCGGCCGGAAGCGCGCTGGCCGCTCGACGGGACATGGCATCAGATCGCGATCGGCAACAGCCGGGTCGCGGTGCGGCTCGAGGACGAGGCCGCCCGCATCAACCCGAATCGGGCTTCGCCGGCATTGCTGGAAGCGCTGCTGGTCGCCGTCGGCAGCGACGAGGGGACGGCCCGCAATCTTGCGACCGCGATCGGCGAATGGGTCGGCACCCTCTCCGACGTCTCGCCGGCGGAGCTGCTCGCCGAGTACCGCGCGGCGGGCCGCGATTACGGGCCGCCGGGGGCGCCGCTCGAAAGCCTGGGCGAATTGCGCCACGTGCTCGGCATGACGCCGGCGCTCTACGCCGCGATCCGCCCGCACCTGACATTGTACGGTCCGGCGGTCCCGGACATTGCGCACGCCGATCCCGTCGTCGCCGCCGCCCTGGCGCGCTTCTCCCGCGCCGGCGCGATGCCGGCCGCCGCGGTCGGGGCGCCGCGCCTTGCGCATATCACCGCGATTGCCCGCGGTCCCGGCAAAGCCCGCGTCGTGCGCGCCGCCGTCGTGACCGCCGGGCTGGGCCTGCCCGGCGGCTATCTCGTCCTGGCTTTCGGCAGCCGCGTCGACTGACCGGCGGCAGGGCCTATTCGTTATAGATCGGCGCGTCCTTGCCGGTGCCGCCCGGCCGGCCGGTCGGGCCCAGCGAGTAGAGATCATACCCGTAACCCGGCCGCTCGCTCGGGCTGCGATAGATGAAGGGATGACCCCACGGATCTTCCGGCAGCTTGTTGCCTTTCAAATAGGGACCGTTCCAGTGGGCGACCCCGGGCGGCCGCGTCAGCAGGGCCTGCAGGCCCTGCTCGGTGGTCGGATAGCTGCCGACATCGAGCTTGTAGATGTCGAGAACCGTCCCGAGGCGCTCGATCGATTGCTGCGCGATCTTTTCCTTGGCAGTGCCGAGAATGCCGAGCACGCGGGGCGCGACGAGCCCGATCAGAAGCCCGAGAATGGCGAGAACGACGAGCAGTTCGAGCAGCGTAAAGCCGGCTTCGCGGCGATTCGAACGGAATCGCCGGTCGAGCCGAACAACTTCGAGAGACATCGGAGCAGTCGACAAAGGAGATGACAAGCGCGGCAGCCCATCCAAGCCTGATGCAGGGTGGGGGAGCGACATTTTGGCGGTGCGCCGGCGCAAAAGACAACGGGTTTCGCGGGGATGGCGGGTTGCTCCGCCAGGGCGGTTTGGATAAAAGGAGAGAAACCTTAGATTTCCAATCCTGGGCATTCTCGCTTATGACGAACCGCACTTCCGCCGCCGCGGTCCTGGCGCGGCCGGCTCCGGCGCTGGACGAAATCTTTGCCAAGGCGAAGCAGGTCGAGAAATGGCTGCTCGATCCCGCGATCCAGGTGGCGGACGGGCCGTGCGTCGGCGGCATCGCGGGATGGATAGGGGCCGACGGCAGCCCCAGCTTCGCCTATGGCGAGATCACCGGCTATTGGCTGAGCTGGGTTTCCGGCGTCGCCGGGGAGCGGGACCGGATCGCGGCGCGCGCCCGGGCCGCGGTCGATTTTCTTGCCGCCGTATGGTCGCAGGAAAGACCGCCGCAGACGCGGTTCTATCTTGCCGCCGCGGCGCCCGACTGGCGCAATCGGGCGGTGTTCAGTTTCGACATGGCGATGATCTTGCGCGGGTTGGCCCATGCCGCCGAGCTGGTCGGCCATGCCCCCTGCGCCGCCGCGGCGGAGCGGGTGGTGCCGTGGCTGTCGCGCTGCATCGGCCCCGACGGCACGCTGTCGACCCATCTGGTTCTGGATGCCGGCGGGCCGCTGCCGCGCCGGTGGTCGACCGAAGCCGGCCCGTTCCAGGCCAAGACCGCCGCGGCCGTGTTGCAGGCGCCGGCCGCCTGGCTGCCGGGCGAGCTGGCGCGCGCGGCCCGGCATACGCTCGCCAAATGGCGGGGCCGGGCGCGCGAGCATGCCGACATGCACCCGCGCCTTTACGCGCTCGAAGGCGAAATCTTGGCCGGCGGCGCGGCCGATGCGAGCCTGGCCGGCACGGCGGTGCCGGCGAGCGGCTGGCTGCCCGAGAATGCGGCGCTGCCCGCGGCGCCGGTGCGCGCCGACGTCCTCGCCCAGGCGATTCGCATCCTGGTGTTGGCCGAGGGCGATTCGGCGCTCGCGCCGTGGGCGCCGGCGATGGCGCTGACCGGGGCTCTGCTCGATCACATTACCGAAGAGGGCGCGGTGCTGTTCCGCGAGACGGCCGGGCCGCGCAATGTCTGGTGCGCGCTGTTCGCGGCGCAGGCGCTCGCCTGGCTTGCCGCCTGCGCCGAGGGGCGGAGGGTCGAACGCCACCGGCTCGTCTGAGCCCGGATCATGCGGTACCGGCCGAGCGGCAGAAAGCCCGGGGACGACGGAGCGCCAGCGGTGCGGTTGCCGCCGCTTCGCGGCGGCCTCGGATACCGGGAGCGCCGCCTGTGAGCGCGGCGTGGGCGTATGACGCCATCGCCGAATTCTACGACGACGACATGGCGCGCAACGCCGACGGGCGCGATGTCGGCTATTACCGGGAGGTCTGCCGCGCCGCCTGCGGCGGGAGGGGACGCATCCTCGAGCTCGGCTGCGGCACGGGGCGGATCACGCTGGCGCTGGCCGCGCTCGGCCTTGACGTCCTCGGCATCGATCGCTCGCTGCCGATGCTGCAGGTGCTGCGGCGCAAGGCGGCGGTGTGCGCGTTCCCGCGGCCGCCGATGCTGGCGGCGATGGACATGGGATGGCCGGGCATTGCCGGACCCTTCGCCGCAATCCTATGCCCGTTCTCGGCCTTCACCTATCTGATCGCCGATGCCGACCGCGCGCGGGCGCTCGGCGCGGTCCGCAGCGCTCTTGCCGCGACCGCCCGCTTTGTCCTCGACGTTTTCATTCCCGATCCGCGGATCGAGATGCGCGGCGGCGAGGAGATCTTCGACTACCGGCGGCAACTTGCCGACGGAACCTGGCTTGAGCGCCGCAAGACCGTCACCCCCGACCCCGACGGGGGGCCGGGCGTCAACCGGATCATCCGCCGCTACAGCTTTTATGATGATGCCGGCCGGCATCTGCGGGAGCTCGTAACCGAAAGCCGCCAGAGGAGCTACCGGCCGGACGAACTGGTCGCGGTGCTGCGGCAGGCCGGGTTTCGCGTCGTCTCGGTGACGGCCGATTTTACCGGCCTGCCGCCGATGCCCGGGGCGCGCACCCTCGTTGTCGAGGCCGCTTCTTTGTGAGATCTCGTGACGTGACGCCGGCGTTTTTTTCGCTCCCGGCCCCGTCGTTCCGGCATTGCCGTGAGCGGGGGCGGGGCACGGATTTCGCGGCGCCGCTGCGACCGATCACCGCGGCGGCGCGCATGTCGGCGAAACCGGTCCGCCGGTCGGGGCGGTGTTGCCGGTTCAGCCGGGCCCGATTGCGCAAGACCGCGATGCGCGCCGTCGCCCCTCCCGACCGGGTTCCTGCGGCGCCGCCGGATTACGAGGGCTTTGTCGCCGCGCTGGCGCGGAGCTATGTTGTGGCGACCGCCTCGGGGGGTGCAGCTGAAGGCGCCGGCGCTTGGCAAGCCGGTTCTCGTCATGCGCGACAACGGAGCACCCGCAGGTGCGGCGCCTGCCGGCGGATGCGCGATGATGTCCGCATACGGCCGCAGCGCCTCCCGCTACGGCGACGGCTTGCGGCCGCATGCATTGTCGCGACCGTCGCCGCAATGGCATGACGGGGTAGTGATCGATGCTGCGATTGAAACGGAAGCGGAAGCCTAAGCCCTCGCCGCTCGCGCTGGCCGAGCGGGCGCGGGACGCCGGGGAGTGGGCGCTGGCCGCCCGCCATTACCGCGAGGCGCTGGCCCGCGATCCCGGCAATGCGGCAATCTGGACGCAGTACGGGCGCGCGCTGAAGGAGGCGGGCAATCTTCAGGAGGCGGAAAAGGCCTATAGGAGATCGCTCGAGCTCGACGACCGGATTGCCGACACCCATCTGCAGTTCGGGCATCTGTTGCAGATGCGGGGCCGCAAGGACGATGCGGCAAAGTGCTATTTCCGGGCCCTGGCGCTCGATCCGGCGACGCCGCCGGCGGCGCTCGAGCTGATCACCTTGTGCTGGGAGCCGATCGCCCGGCTCGATGCCGGCTGGCATCAGCATATTCCGGGATTTCTCAACGCCCTCGCCGGCGTCAGTGCCTTTGCCCATGAGCAGGCGCGCCTTGTGCGCGAGGTCGAGCAATTGCGCCGCGACGTCGAGAGGCTTGCGGGCGGCGAGGGCCGCCGCGCCGCGGCGGCAGGGGAAAGGGCGGCGCTGCCCGGCGCGGCGCCGGAGCTGGAATGACGCGCAGGCGGTCTGATGCGCGGCCGCGGGGGGCGTCATGAGCGCTGTTCCGCCGGTATCGGTGATTATCAACACCGACGGGCGCGCGGCGATCCTTGGCACCACCTTGGAGAGCCTGCGCTATCTGCGCTATCCCTGCTTTGAGGTGGTGGTGGTTCCGGGCCCGACGGCGGACGGCACGCGGGAATTGTTGCAAGAGTGGCAGGGCGAGATCAAGGTCGGCTATTGCCCGGTGCGCAACATCGCCCGCTCGCGCAACATCGGCATTGGGCTTGCTGCGGGCGAGGTGATTGCGTTTCTCGACGATGATGAGATCCCCGAGCCGGAATGGCTGCAGGATCTGGTTCCGGCTTTGGCGGACCCGGCGGTTGCGGTGGCCGGGGGCTGGCTTGCCGACCACACCGGCAAGGCCTATCAGGCCCGCTTCGAGACCGTCGATCGGTTTGGCAATGTCGATAGCGACTGGGAGCGGGCCACTCCGGAGTTTAACTTTCCGCTGTCGTTTACGGTGCCGCATGCGATGATCAACAGCGCCTATCGGCGCAGCGCGCTGGTCGATGTATGCGGGTTTGACGAGGAGTTCGAGTATCTGCTCGACGAGACGGATCTGGTGTGCCGCTTTGTCGATCGCGGCTGGCATGTCGTGCAGACCGATCGCGGCATTGTCCATCACAAGTTTCTGCCGAGCGCGGTCCGCAACGAGCAGCGGGTTTTGACGAGCTGGTATTCGGCGGTCAAGAACAAGACCTATTTTGCGCTGATGCACGGCCGGCGCTTTGCCGCGATCGACCGCATCCTGGCGGATATCGCCGCCTTTGTCGCCAATACCAGGAACGAGATGCGGGAATGCGTCGCCCGCGGCATGCTGCCGCCGGAGGCGGAGGAACGGTTTGAGGGGGAGGCCGAGCGGGCGGTGCGCGACGGGATCATGCGGGCGCTGAGCGGCGCGCGGCGGCTTGGCGATCCCCGTTTGCTGCGGGGCGATCCCGCCGGATTTTTGCCGTTTCGCACCCGCCTGCCGCCGGCGCGGCAGCGCTGTTTGGTGTTTGTGAGCGCGGCCTATCCGCCGCCGGATGCCGGCGGCCGCGCGGTGTGCGCGCTGGCGGCGGCGGCGGCGGCGGCGGGCCATCAGGTGCATGTATTGGCCTGCGGGAGTGGCCATGACCGCATCGATTTCGAGGCGGGCGTGTGGGTGCACCATCTGGTGGTGCGCGGCTTTGCGGGGCCGGCGGAGGGTGTGCCGGCGGAGTTGTGGAACCGGTCGATGACGCTGCGGGCGGAGGCGGAGGCGATTGCCGGGCGGCGCCCGATCGCCGCGGTTTCTGCGCCGCTGGGCGGGGCGCTGGCGATCGCGTTTCTGGAGGGCCGCCGATGGCCGCTGGTGACGGTTCTGCATGGGGCGACGGGCGATCCGCAGGGGCGGGCCGAGGGCGCGCTGCTGCGCGGCAGCGCCGGGTTGATCGCCCCCGACGCGGCGGCGATCGCCGCTCTTGAGGCGGCCCATGGTCTTGCGCTGGCGCGCGGGCGCGTGGCGCTGGCGCGCGCGGAGGCCATCGCGCGGGAACTCCCCTTCCTGTTGCAGATCGCCGAGGAGCGGGCGGCGGGCCCCGCGCTCGAACGCGCGGCGGTGCCCTGAGCATGCCGGCGCGCATCGTCACCATCGCCGCGGCAATCGACCGCTCCGTAGCGGTTTCCGGGCTGCTGGCCGCTCTCCATGAGAGCGTGATCGCAGAGCCCGGCTGGGAGATCGCGATCCTGTCCTGCCGTTGCGAGCGGCCCGAACTACCGGCGCGGCTCGTTTCCGGAGTGGCGGGGCTGCTGCTCGACCGCGACTTCCTGTCCGCCGATCTGCTGATCTATCACTTCGACGGCTGGGATCCGCTGTTCGATGCCGTCGTCATCGGCAACGGCCATGCCCGCCAGGCCGTTGTCGTGTACCCGCTGCAGCCGGTCGCGCGCGCCGCCCCCAGCGAGCGCCAGCGGGCCGCGCGATCCTTCGCCCAGCTGAAGACCCTGCGCCGGGCCGACCGGCTATGGCCGACCTGCCCGGAAAGCGCCGCGCTGCTCGCCGCGTCGGATTTCGACCAGGCGCGGATCGAGCCTTTCCCGCTTGCCGGACCCGCCGGACATGCCGCAGCACCGGTCGAACGGCCCCGGCCGGAGCGGGTCGGGGCGCTGATCCGCGACCGGATCGCCGCTCTGCTTCCGGCATCGCGGCCGCAGCCCGGCGGCTGAGCGCCGGCGCACGGCGGCGGTCAGCCCCCCGAGCCCTGCCCGCCGGCCAATGCCGCCGGTGCGGACGCCGCGGCTGCGGCGATGGCCTTCGGGGCCGGGCCGGCGTCGAGCAACTTCTGTACCGCCGCCAGAACTTCGGCCGGCCTGATATAGGCCAGGCAGGCGAGGCCCTTGCCGCATTCTTTTTCATCCTCGCTGCCGCAGCCGTAGCAGGGGATCCGGCGGGTGATGATCAGGCCGTCGCCCTCCTGTCCCCATTCGCCCCAGGCGATGCGCCCGCCATGGACGCTGACGACCTTGACACCGCGCATTGCGGCGAAATGCTTCGGCCCCGAATCATTGCCGACAAAAACCGCGCAATGCGAGATGACGGCGTCGAATTCGCGATATTCGCGGCGTCCGACGAGGACGAGGCAGCGAGGCGGCGGCAGCCGCGCGCGGTCGATAAGCGCGGCATCCTCCGGGCCGTCGACAAACAACACCAGCTTCAGCGCGGTCGCCTGCAGCAACAGATGCGCAAGCGCGAGGTAGTGCGAAAGCGGCCAGCGCTGGGTCGCGTGCCTGGCGCCGGTATGCAGCACGGCATATCGGTCCCGCTCGAGCCCGAGGGCGGCAAGAACGCCGAAATCGGTCTGCAACGGCAGCACGATCGGCTCGTGCCGCAGCATGGTGCCGAGAGCCTCGACAAAGCTTGCCACCCGCAGGGCGTGCGGCGCCTGCTCCTTGCCGCTGATGCGATGGCGCGTGGCGATGTCGATGCCGAGCGACAGCCAGGGAAACTGACGGGCGCCGAAGCCGACCGTGAACGGTGCGCCCGACAGCCGCAAAAGCGGTCGAGAATCCTCGCCCGGGCACAGGTCGATGGCGAGGTCGAAGCCGAATTCATGCAGCCGTCGGCGCAGCTCGCGCTGTTTGGCGAGCGTCATGAACCGCCGCTTGCGCGCCGGATCGTAATCGAAATCCGCCGTAATCACGGCGCTGAACAGGGACAGGTTCTCCGCAAGATCCCGGTTTGCGGGGCTGAGAAGAGCGACGAATTCCGCCTGCGGTAACAATTCGCGCAGGCGGCGGATGGCCGGGAGCGAGGCTACGAAATCGCCGAGCTGGTCTACGCGAATGATCAAAATCCGCCGCAAGCCCGAAGGCAGGAAAGTGCGTCGCGCCGGATACACGACGCTCGGCAGGGCGTTGACCCGCTCCTCGATCTGCCCGTCCGGGCCCGCATCGAGCCGAACGATCCCGCTGCTGTGGCCGTCCTCCCGATCGTCCTCGCGCGCGTCGATGCAGACCAGCCGCTGATGGCTGAGAAAACCGGGCCCCCCGGCTTCGAGGAACAGCTGAAGCCGATGCAGTCCGGGCGGCAGGCCGCGGAAATCGAGCCATTCGTTGAACAGATAGGTGTAGGGCGGCGGCCGGCGCTCCGCCGCAACCGCGTGCGGCGCCGCGGGAACCCGGCGCAGCGGGCGTCCGTCGAGGCGGATATGCATCGCTGCTAGCGGCAGCGAGGAGCTCACCTTCGCCCGGATCGCCTCGATCCCGCGCAGCAGCGGCAATTCGCCCCACCGGTACGCCCGCCGCGCCCAGCCGATTTGCAGCACGTCGATCCGGTCCCCGGAGGCGGGGCGCTCGGCGGCGCCGGCGAGATCGGGGTCGAGTTCGGGCGCCAATTCGACCTCGATGTCCTCGGGACTCGTGCCGCTTCCTTCCTCTCCGGCGAGCACGGCTCCGGGGCGGCGGTCCTCGATCTCGACGGCCAGCCGCCGCAGCAGCGCCCGGGCGTAGTGCCGCGTCGCCTTGATCCAGCGGCCTTGGCGGCGCGCCGCATCGGCCAGCCGCAGGGCGTTCGTGTTTTGGCGGTTCTGGATCAGAACCGGAGCCCTGATTTTCGCCATTCCCGCCATTCCTTCCGAGAGCCGGGTGGGAGCCGCTTTGCGCACCGGCAATTGGGTTGTCGGCAACGGTTATATCTCCAACCGGAAAAACCTGTCACCGGAGTAACCCCGATCGGCCGGTTGCCGGCCCGCGGCGGTGAAAGGATCGGCTTCATCCCGCCTTGACTTGCAGGTGGGGCGATGCTTTTTTCGCTGTCCTGTTTCAGCGCTGCGCCGGATCTGCGGCGCTCGGCGAATTTTTCCCGGATCGGGGCAAGCTCGGCGTGTCCGCGTCCTCAGGTGCCTTGGGTGTCGCGATCATCTTCGGCGAGCGAAGCGAAGGAACGGCGCCCCGCCATTCTCTTCGGCCGTCGCCGCGGATGCGGTCGGCAGGGTTGGGAATTGACGGATGCTGCGATTGAAGCGGAAGCGGAAGCCGGAGCCCTCGCCGGTCGTGCTGGCCGACCGGGCGCGGGACGCCGGGGAGTGGGCGCTGGCCGCCCGCCATTACCGCGAGGCGCTGGCCAGCGATCCCGGCAATGCGGCGATCTGGGTGCAATACGGCCATGCGCTGAAGGAATCGGGCAATCTTCAGCAGGCGGAAGAAGCCTATAAAAAATCGATCGCGCTCGCTGACCGCGTGGCCGACACCCATCTGCAGCTCGGGCATCTGTTGAAGATGCGAGGCCGCAGGGACGAGGCCGCGGCGGCCTATCTGCGCGCCTTGGCCGTCGATCCGGCAATCTCGCCGGCGGCGGCCGCGCTGCTCGCTCTGTGCTGGGAGCCGATCGCCCGGCTCGAGGCGGCTTGGCGGCTGCACTCTCCGGCCTTTCTCAACTGCATCGCAAGCGTCGGCGCCTTTGCCCATGAGCGGGCGCGCCTTATGCGCGAGATCGAACAATTGCGCGCGGACCTCGACCGGATCGGGGGGCTGACAATACTGCCCCAAAAGCCCGGCGAAGCGCCCTTGGAGGCGGAACCCGCCGCCGAAAAGCGGGATGGGGAGGGCCGGTCTGCGGCCAGTTGGGATCGGAGCGGCTCGGCCGTATGAGCGCTGTTCCGCCGGTATCGGTGATTATCAACACCGACGGGCGCGCGGCGATCCTTGGCACCACCTTGGAGAGCCTGCGCTATCTGCGCTATCCCTGCTTTGAGGTGGTGGTGGTTCCGGGCCCGACGGCGGACGGCACGCGGGAATTGTTGCAAGAGTGGCAGGGCGAGATCAAGGTCGGCTATTGCCCGGTGCGCAACATCGCCCGCTCGCGCAACATCGGCATTGGGCTTGCTGCGGGCGAGGTGATTGCGTTTCTCGACGATGATGAGATCCCCGAGCCGGAATGGCTGCAGGATCTGGTTCCGGCTTTGGCGGACCCGGCGGTTGCGGTGGCCGGGGGCTGGCTTGCCGACCACACCGGCAAGGCCTATCAGGCCCGCTTCGAGACCGTCGATCGGTTTGGCAATGTCGATAGCGACTGGGAGCGGGCCACTCCGGAGTTTAACTTTCCGCTGTCGTTTACGGTGCCGCATGCGATGATCAACAGCGCCTATCGGCGCAGCGCGCTGGTCGATGTATGCGGGTTTGACGAGGAGTTCGAGTATCTGCTCGACGAGACGGATCTGGTGTGCCGCTTTGTCGATCGCGGCTGGCATGTCGTGCAGACCGATCGCGGCATTGTCCATCACAAGTTTCTGCCGAGCGCGGTCCGCAACGAGCAGCGGGTTTTGACGAGCTGGTATTCGGCGGTCAAGAACAAGACCTATTTTGCGCTGATGCACGGCCGGCGCTTTGCCGCGATCGACCGCATCCTGGCGGATATCGCCGCCTTTGTCGCCAATACCAGGAACGAGATGCGGGAATGCGTCGCCCGCGGCATGCTGCCGCCGGAGGCGGAGGAACGGTTTGAGGGGGAGGCCGAGCGGGCGGTGCGCGACGGGATCATGCGGGCGCTGAGCGGCGCGCGGCGGCTTGGCGATCCCCGTTTGCTGCGGGGCGATCCCGCCGGATTTTTGCCGTTTCGCACCCGCCTGCCGCCGGCGCGGCAGCGCTGCCTGATCTTGCTGAGCGGCGAATATCCGCCCGGGCCGGCCGACGATGCCGACCGTCATGTCCATGCTCTGGCGCGCGCAATCGCGGCCCGGGGCCATCAGGTGCATGTATTGGCCTGTGGGGCGGGGCACGACCGGGTCGATTTCGAGGAGGGCGTGTGGGTGCATCGCCTCCTTGTGCGCGAATTTCCGACACCTGCGGGCCCGCCCGATAGCGCGCCGCTGCCGCCGGCGGTGTGGAACTATTCGATGACAATGCTGAAGGAAGCCGAAGAAATCGGGCGCCGCCGCCCGATCGCCGCCGTCCATGCGCCGCTGGAAAATGCGAAAGCGATCGCTTTTCTGCGCGACCGCAAGTGGCCGTTGGTGATAGGCCTTGACGAACCCGATCCCGAGCGGCGGGGCGGGGCTGCGCCGCTATTGGCGGCCGAGCGCGAATTGCTGTTGCGGAGCGACGGGCTCCTCGCTGCCGATGCGGCGACGGTCGCCGCCGTCGAGGCCGCCTACGGGCTCGCTGTCGCCCGCGATCGCCTCGCCCTCATCCCCGCCGCGGCGACCGCGCAGCGGGTCGAAGCCCTGCTGCAGCTCGCACAAGGGGGGGAGGGCAAGGCCGCCGCGGCGGTCGCGCCCCGATGACCGCTCGCGGCAGGCGATCGATCCGGGTCGCCGCCTTGCTTGCGGCGCCGCGGAAGGCGCCGGAGTTCAGCCCGCGGGATCCGCCTGCAGCCGGTCTGCGGTGATCGTCAGGCCGGCGATCGCGAAAGCGGCGGACGGGCTTGTCACCCTCACGACGACTTCGAAATTGCGCAGCGCGATGGTGCTGGTGAAGGCGAGTTCGGCAATCACGCCGGCGCTTCCGTCGGGTTGCGCATATCGCCTGTTGCAAACCGGGGCGGGCCCGCGACCGGCGAGAGAGCGCACGACCTCTACGATGTATTCGGCGCCGATGCCGGCCTCGCCATCGATCCGCACCCGGTACCGTCCGGCCGGAAGGTTAAGGTAAGGGCCGTAGCAGAAGGCGGCGCCGGCATGGCGCTCGGCGCGCAATATCCCGTCGGCGCCAAGAACGGCGTAGCCGGTATAGAGCTGGCAGGCGGGGATCGCGATCGCCAGCTGCGGCCACTGGGCGACAAAGGCGGGGAATCCGATCTCGCCGCGCGGCCATTCAAAGCGCTCCCTGTCGGTAGGCCGCCCTGGAGGCCGCAGCCTGACCCGCAGGCGCTCGGCAAGCGCCAGCGCTTGCCGCCGCCGCGCCGCCCCGGTGTCGTCCGCTTCCGCTGCGGCCAGACGGCGTCGGGCGGCCGCCGCGGTTCGCAGCAGGGCGGCGGGATCGACCGTCGCCGACGGTCCGGCAAGGAGCGGCGCAAGAAGCCGGCCGAGCTCGGCGTCCTCCGGCGGGTCTCCGCCCCCGTCCGCAATCTCGCAGAGAATTTCGAGGATCGCTGCAGCCCCGGCCTGCCGTTCGACCAGTGCCGCCGCGGCCGGGCCGATCTCTTCCCAGCCGAGCTTTCTGTAGCGCCGGAACAGCCGCAGAAGAAGGCGCATGCAAGCGCCGCCATCCGTCCGCACCGCCCGCTCGAACAGAGCGGCCAGAGAGGCGGGATCGGACGGCTCGGCGGCTGCGCACAGCAGCAGCAGCGCGATGGCCTCCGCCTCGGGCAGAGCGGCGGCGGCGGCCCGCAGATGCCGCAGCAGCGCGCGGCGCGGGAAGGCGATGGCCAATTCCGGGAATTGTTCGTAGGCGCGCTCGCTTTTCAGGATCGCCTCGGCAAACTCCGCCCGCGACAGAGAACCGATCGTCTGCGGCAGAGCCTTGAGCCACGCCTGCGCATCGGCAAGGGAGGGGAATTCGTCCGTGGCGGCGCCCCCTTGACCCTGCCGCCGGCGGCGCTGTGCCGGATTATCCACGCCTCGCCCCGTGCGCCTTCCGCGTACCTTCCCTTGAAGACGGCAAGGCAGCGGGATGCGAGCCGGTAGAATCCGTCCGGAAATCACGGCGGCGGAACATCCGCCGGCGCGCGGGAGAGCGCCTGCTCGATACGCTCCGCGCTCCAGCCCAGGGCGTCGAGCTCGGCCAGTGCCGGCGCGAATTGCGCCTCGCGCCTGAGCGCTTGCAGATAGGCCGAAGTGGCGCCGCCGACATAGCCCTGGATCTTTAACACGTGGCCGAGCTGCAGATGGGTATCGGCGACTTCGGGAGCGAGTGCAATCGCCCGGCGATAGGCCTGTTCCGCGGCGGAAAAATTTCCGGACTCCTTGAGGGTATGGCCATACTGCACCCAGATCTCGGCCCGTTCTCCGTATCTGAGCGCCCTGCGGTAATAAAGAGCGGCAAGCGCCCAGTCGTGCGCGGCGCGCGCGCGCCGCGCGCGGCGGACCATGCGTTTTTGCACTTGCCGGCGCAATGGGCCGGGCAGGCGCGAATCGACCCCGTCAAACAGGACGGGCCGGAAGTCCGGCCTTGCAGCCGGGGGGGTCCGATGGCGGGGAGGCTCGGCAACCTCTTCATCCGGGATGCCGGGCCGCCGCTTCAGCAGCGCCTCGGCCGCGGCCAGATCCTCGGCGCGCAGCACGCCGCCATCCGCCGGCCGCGCCCGGCTGAGCGGTGTCGCCGGCCGCGCCGCCGGTGCGGGCGCGCGCAGCGCAACGCCGCGCCTTTCCTCGCAACAGCCTTGCATGATGTTGGCAAGGCGCGCGGCCTGCGCGGCCCAGCTGTTGGCGGCTACCCAGCGGCGTTGGCGCTGCAGGAGATCGCCGCGCGCCCCCTCGTCGGCGAGCAGCGCGTCGAGCCCCTCGGCGATCTCCACCGCACCGGTTCCGGGAAGGCGGTAGGCGATATCGAAGAGGTCCGAGAAGATCGGCAGCGGCGTGATCGCGACCGGCCGGCCGGATGCCAGGCCGAGCCGGACCGCACCGCTGGCCGATTCGCTGGCTTCCTGGTAGGGGTACACGACGACGTCGCAGGCGCTCAGCACAAAGAGGACCTCCTCGGCGTCGAGGAATTCGGTCACGAGCCGCACCTGGGCGGCAAGGCCGAGCTGCTCGATCAGGGCCAGGCAACGCGCGTGCTCGGCTTCGGATTCGCCGTCTTCGAGGCGCGCATTGACCATCAATAAAAGCGCCGCCGGATATCGCCGCAGCAGCAAGGCAAAGCCGGCGATCAAGGTCTGCAGGCCCTTGTGCGGCAGCAGGAAGCCAAAGGTGCCGATGACCGGGCCGCAGCATTCCAGCCCGAGCAGAGCCCGCACCGGAGCGGCGGCAAAAGGCGACCAGTCGTTTACGCCGTGCGGCAGCAGCACGAGATTGTCGGTGATGCCGTGCTCTCGCAAACGGTTCATGTCGTCCACGGTATGGACAAAGACCCGCGTACAGCCCTTGAGGGCGGCGGCGATCTGCCGCAACTGGCCGGCGCGGCGGCTTATTCCCGGATCCTCCCTGGTGCGGTGCAGGGTGACGTAGGTGTCGAGACCGGCCTGTTGCAGCTCGTGCAGCAGCGCGCCGAAGCCGGCCGCTTCGAACAGGCTGAAATTGTGCTGGAAATGGGCCGCATCAAAGCCGCCGGAGAGGAGGCGGTGACGGAGGTCGGCAAGATTGCCGTCGAGCGCATGCCAGACCCGATAAACGTTCTGCGGATCGGGGCCAAGCGGCGGCTCGTCGGCGGCCAGGATCGTGATGTCGAACGCATCCCGATCGAAATGTTCGATCAGATGCCGCGAATACTCGGCAATCCCGCAGCGGGAATTATAGGTTGAGATCCAGGCGAGCTTGAGCCTTCTCGTCACCGCCGGCCTCGTGGTAAGCCATCGTACGAAGGTGTCGACCCGCTCGGCCACGGCGCGCCAGCGCAGATCGGAGACCTGCCGCGGCGCCCGCAGCGCGCGCAGATGGGTTGGCGTGCCTCGCGTGCGGGCCTCCCCGTATACGGTCTTCATCGCCGCGATCAGATGCGGCAGGGAAGCCCGCGCCCACACCGAATTGGGAATGCGCAGATGGCTGGTCGACATTTCGTAGCGACAATCGACCAGCAGCGCGTTCTCGTCATTGCAGAAATCGAGATGCCCGCTGTGCCGCGTCACGATCAGCGGCAGGCCGCGCGCCAGCGCCTCCGCGGCAGGGAAGTTGAACCCCTCGCCGCGGGCGGGAAGCACGACGGCATCCGCCAGCTGGTAAAGCAGCTCGATTTCCTGCGGATGCAGCTCCTCCTTGAGGACCTGGATCGCAGGCGCGGCTTCCGCCTCGCCGGCCAGCCGCTCGACCCACAGATCGACCAGGTTCTGCTCGTTGTCGAAGGTCTTGATCACGAGCACGACTGGGTCGCGGTTCGAGAAGGCCATCACATAGGCGGTGATCAGCTCCTCGATGCCCTTACGGTCGACCCCGGCGGAGATGTGCAGGAAGATGAACGGGTTCTCGGGGGAAGGCTGGCCCCGCAGCGTGCGATCGATCGGCGCCGGCGGCGCCAGCCCCGAATGATCGATGCCGTGCCCGATGACGGCGATCGGCAGCCGCACGCCGCTGCTGCGGATCAACTCCTTGCAATACCGGCTTGGCGCCAGGACCCCGTCCGCATGAAAGTTGATCATTGCCGCCAGATCCGGGGCGATCGCGCTCTCTTCCCAGGCAAGATGGACGAGGCGCACATCGCCGAGCATGCCGTTCGGCCGCAGCGGGAACATGTTGCGGATCGTGACGATCGATTCGGCGCCAAACGGCGGCGTTCGCACCAGATCCCGGAACATCCTGGGCAGCCGCTCCTCGGCCTGGCGATCGACGGACCAGCCTTCCTCGCCCTCCGCCGGTTCGATTGAGCCGGTGCAGTTCTCCCGGGCATCGAGGGAGGCGGCGAGGTTGCGCACAACGCAGGCAAGGCTGTAGGAGGTTTCGAACGGGCCTTCGAGCACGTAATGGATGCGCGGCTGGGCGGCGCCCGCGCGCCATTTCGGGCCGGCCGGGCCGCGCGCGCCGCCGATCCCGAGGCCGGCCAGCCAGCGCGCCAGCTCTGCCGCGACCCGTTCGCGGTCGAAACGCACAACATGTCCGCGCTGGCGCCGGATCAGATCGCGCCGGAACGCTCGGTCGCGGTGGAGTTGCAGCAGGGCGTCGCGCAGCGTCGCCGGCGCCTTGTCGGCGAGCACGAACCCGGCCTCGGACAAAGTCTCGGCAATGCCGGAGGAGGCATAGGCGACGACCGGAAGGTCGAAGGTCATCGCCTCGATCAGCGGCACGCCGAAACCTTCGTGCTCGCTCAGCGAGACATAGGCCGTGGCCGCCCTGTACCATCCGAACAGCTCCGCATCGCTGACGCGCCCGGTGATCCTGACGTGACGTTCAAGGCGCAGCCGGCGTATCCGGCCCGCAAGCCGCCGCACGTAATCGGGATCAAGATCGGTGTCGCCGACCAGCACGAGCTCGAGCGGAACGCCGTCGATCGACCGCGTCGCGCCGACGAATTCGACGAGCTCGTGCTGGCATTTATGCGGCACCAGCCGGCCGACAAACAGGATGCGGAAAACCGGCCATTCGTCATAGTAGGGTTTCTTGGCGTGCGGCGCCGAGCGCAGCGCGATGAAATCCTTCAGCAGCGGGATCACCGCGACATTCTTGAAACCGCGCTGGCGCAGCTGGCGGGCATTGAATTCCGAGACGGCGATCGCCGCCTCGACCATCCGACCCAGTTCACAGAGCTGGGCATAGCCCTTGATGCTGTAATCATGAAACGGGTCGTCTTCGGCGAAGAAGTGCGGCGGGGTGATGTTATGATAGACGAGCGCCTTGCGGCAGTTGAGTGTGGCCAGCTGCGGCAGCGCGTCGTGCCCCATCGAGTGGTGGATCAGCAGCAGATCGTTTGCGCCGACGGCGATCTGGTGCAGCGGCCGGATCACATCGGCGAGCCGCGGATCCACGTCCGCCGCAAAAATCTCCGAGGAAAGGCCCCAGTCTCTGAGGAGCGACTGCACGAACAACATGCTGTTGGTGACCGCGTCCGCCACCGCCGATCCGGCATGGAACTGATGGATGTTGATCACGGGTCGGAACCTGAGCGGGGTGTCGTCGGGCGTCTGCTGCTATCGGGCCGGGATGATCGAGGCGGCAGAATCAGAAAATATTTTCTCTATGCCGAATCCTGTGCTTTTAAATAATTGGTGAGAGAATCGGCGGCAGCCTGCAATGCCGCTTCGGCAGCCATCCGCCGCTTTGTTTCCCGTTGTAGCGCCTCCCACAGCTCTTCTGCCGGGATTTCGAAATCATAAATAAGAACTGGACGCTCTTTCCAACCCAGTTGCTTTGCCTTGAGGGCATTTTGGGGGCCATACTCCTCGAATAATTCGATCCATTGCTGATATTTGTTCTCGAAACAGAGAAGCGTCTTATTGCATCCAACGGCAAACGGCACCAGCCTCCCTTTCGGGGGCAAGCGCGCATGGATGGCGCCCTGCTCGTATGCGTCCCACAGATAGCAAGTCAGTCCCTCCGTCACGCCGGGCCAGTACATGTCGAATACGTCATCCAATACTGCAATGCCGTTCTCATGAAGGCAGCTGGCCGCGACGCAAAGATCGTTGACGACGATATCTCGCCAGTGTCCGCCATCGATCGACATGATGCGGATCGGACCAACACTGGCGGCAACGTATTCTTGCGAAAGCGTATCGCTGCTCTGGGAAGCAATTACGATTCCTGCCAATGAGCCCAGGCATTCGAGCAGGTTCCGTTCAAAAACCGCGCGCTCGCTGTTGCCGCCCCCCGAGCCGTCCTTGTTGAGGTCTTGTCTCTCGAACACGTCGCAGGCAAACGCCTTCTCGCCGGAACTTCTCAGCATTGCCAGATAAATGAAAAATTGGCCGTGATGCACGCCAATTTCGGCCACCGCGCCGCTGACACCGAGCCGATTTTTATGGATGGCGTCGATGCAGTTCAACAGCTCGAATGCGCCGGGACCATTCCAGCCCTCTATCTTGCCGGCTTGTTCATCGACATAGCGGCGTCTGACATCCGCACCGACGACCGGGATCATTTCCTCTTGGAGTGGCTCGTTCATTGCGCGGCAGGCTCGTGCTGGTGGCGGAAAGCGATTAAGGAGCCCTTTGACCCATTGCATTATCCGACTTCCTTCCCGGTTTCGTGCGGTTCCTTGGCGTGGCGCCGAAAGAGATTCGGTAAATGAGCGCGAAAGACGGGCGCGCTGTCGGCGCGCTTACCGCCAGGCCAGGATCCGAAGTCACGGTTTCATCGCCTGGAGCGGGCGCGGTTTACGGGGGAGATGGCCGCGAACAGATCGTCAATCCTCCGCATCGACGCCCCATCGTCCCGTTCGCACCTCTGCGCGCTCGATAGATATCGCTCCCGACAGCGCCGGGAAGCGCGCGCCGCCCGCTCGTATAGCGCCTCCGAGGCGATCTTCGCCTGGCCGCACCGCACGCAATTCCCCTCCTGCCCCTTCGTCGTGATCCGCCCCCTCTTAGCACGACGGAACGGTGGCGCGCTCCAATTAAGCCGCCGGTCCCAAAACCGGAATCCGCTTTGCCGCTCGCAACGGGAACCCCGCCGTCGGCGCCGCATCCAACTTGCGTCTTGCTCTCTCCGTCACGATCATCCTCATAATCCGCTGCCTCCGGCATGGTGAAGCGGCGCGTCCCAATCAAGCCGCCGGTCTCGGATTCGGGAGCCCTCTCAGGAAGGATCGGGCAAATCCATGTTCTTCTTCTGCATCGGTCTGCCGAGCCGCTTTTTCGAGTGGTGCCAGGCGGTGACGGCGCGCCTTGTCGAACAGGTCCTGGGCCCGGTCCAAGACATCCACGCCGACATGCTCGATCAATTCGCCGCGCAGGCGATAGGGGCTCAATCCCCTTACGCCATCGTCGGCTCGCACCAGATCGTCGGGCCCTTCTGGACGGCTCTTGCCGCCGCGAACAGGCGCTTTGTTCTGATCCGCGATCACCCCCATCACGCGCTCGCAAATCTGATGGTGCGGCACGGCGCCGAATTCCTGGAGGCGGCGCGGGTGGTCGCCAAGAGTTGCGCTTCGACGGTCAGTTGCATGTCGCTGCCGGGGGCGCTCGTGCTCGATGCCGATCGGGACGCCGCGGACCCGGCCGCGACCGCCGCGGCGATCGCGCGCCATTTCGGGCTTGCCGTCGGCGAGGCCGAGATCGCCGGCCTGCTCGGGCCGCTTGCCGAGGCCGCGGCGCGACCCGATCGGGAGGAGCGTCTGTCGTGGTGGCAGCGGCTCGACGGCGCCCAGCGCACGCTGATCGCCGGCGCCGTCGATCCGTACGGGGCGCGGCTTGCCGGCGGCGAGCTCGGTCCGATCGTCTGGGAACGCGACCTGTTTTATATGAGCGAGGAGCCGCCGGTCGCGCCCGATCCGCCGGCCTCGCGCCCGATCGACATCACCGGCCGGCCCCGCTATCTGCTCTACGGCCCCTATATCACGCTGCCGCCGGGCTCGTGGTCGGCTACGGTGGCTCTCGGGTTTTCCGCGGAAGCGGCCGAGTTGAGCTATATCGTCGATGTGTGCGCGGGCGCCGAGATTCTGCTCTCGCGGATTACGCTGCAACCGGGAGAGGAGCGCGTCGTCGAGGCGAACCTGAATTTCTCTCTGGACGCCCCCGACATGGTCGAGATCCGGGTCATGAACGAGCGGGCGGCTTTCGACGGGCGTTTGGCGCTCGGCCATGTCGTGCTGACCCCGGCCGGCATGATCCGGCCCGAGACGCGCTCCTATTTCGAAACGGTCCTCGGCGTGTAGCCGCCATCCGCATCAGTTGCGCCGCGCACGAGGTTTTTTTAACCGAATTTTTTCTGGACCTTGGCCGGCTTCTCGCCGATAAAATGCAGTATTAATTCAAGCGAACGAGCCGGACCATTTTCTCTTCCTTCGCTTTCGCGAGGCCTTTGCGTGCCGTGCCGCTCACTCCCGCCGCGGGAACAGGCGTTCTTCGACAAGGCCGCAGATGATATGGCCGGCCGTGATGTGCAGCTGCTGGATCAGCGGCGTCGCCTCGGCGGGGGCGCACAGGCAGACGTCGCAGCACGAACGCATCGCGCCGCCGCTCCTGCCGGTGAAGCCGACCACCGCCAGCTCCTTTTGCCGCGCCGCCGCAATCGCCCGCAGGATGTTCGGCGAGCGGCCCGAGGTCGAGATCGCGATCAACACGTCGCCGCGGCGGCCAAGGCCCAGGATCTGGCGTTCGAACACCCGCTCATAGCCGTAATCATTGCCGATCGCGGTCAGGACCGAGCTGTCGGTGGTCAGCGCCAATGCCGCGGCGGGCGCCCGCTCGTAGTTGAAGCGTCCCACGATCTCGCCGGCGATGTGCTGGGCATCGCCGGCGCTGCCGCCGTTGCCGGCGAGCAGCAGCTTGTTGCCGCCGGCCAGCGCCTGCGCCACGAGCTCGGCGATATCGCCGATCGCCGCCAGGAAGGCCGGATCGTCGATCGCCGCCTGGATGGCATCGCGCGAGCGGGTCAGATAGTCGATGATCGGGTTCACCGGCGTGCCCTGGAGGCCCCCCTTGCGGTCGGGCATCTGCCGCTTCCCGGCGGCCGCCTGTCCGCATCGCGAAATAATATCGGCGGGCGTTGCGTTGTCCACCGCGACGATCGCCGCCGCCGGCCGGCGCACCGCCCGCGCCGGGTTCCGCCCGCCGCACCGCCGTCGCTCGCCAACTGGGATGAGAGTGAAACATGCGCATCGCCGTGATCGGAACGGGATATGTCGGGCTGGTTTCCGGCGCGTGTTTTTCGGCTTTCGGCGTCGAGGTCGTCTGCGTCGACAATGATGCGGCCAAGATCGCGCGCCTCGAACGGGGCGAGATGCCGATCTACGAGCCCGGCCTCGAGGCGCTGGTGGCCGAGAATGTCGAGGCCGGGCGGCTGTCCTTCACCACCGATCTGCGCGCCGCCGTGCAGGGCGCCGAGGCGGTGTTCATCGCGGTCGGCACCCCCTCGCGCCGCGGCGACGGCCATGCCGATCTGAGCCATGTCTTTGCCGCCGCCGAGGAAATCGGCCGGGCCCTCGACGGCTACAGCGTCGTCGTGACGAAGTCGACGGTGCCGGTCGGCACCGGCCGCCGGGTCGCGGCAATCCTCGAACGGGTCCGGCCCGGCGCCCGCTTCGACGTCGCCGCCAATCCGGAATTCCTGCGCGAAGGCTCGGCCATCGAGGATTTCATGCGCCCCGATCGGGTCGTGATCGGCACCGACAGCGAGCGCGCCCGCGCCGTGCTGCGCGCGCTCTACCGGCCGCTCTATCTGATCGAGACGCCGATGCTGTTTACGACGATCGAGACCGCCGAACTGATCAAATACGCGGCCAACGCCTTTCTTGCAACCAAGATCACCTTCATCAACGAGATCGCCGATCTATGCGAGGCCGTGGGCGCCGACGTCCAGGACGTCGCCAAGGGGATCGGTCTTGACGGACGCATCGGCCGCAAATTCCTGCATGCCGGGCCGGGCTTCGGCGGCTCGTGCTTTCCAAAGGACTGCCGCGCGCTGGTGCGCACGGCGCGCGAGGCGCAGGCGCGCCTTGAGATCGTCGAGACCGTCGTGCGCGTCAACGAAGCGCGCAAGCGCGCCATGGCCGACAGGATCATCGCGGCCTGCGGCGGCTCCGTCGCCGGCAAGCGCCTTGCGGTGCTCGGGCTGACCTTCAAGCCCAACACCGACGACATGCGCGACGCCCCAAGCCTTGTCATCCTGCCGGCCCTGCTGACGGCGGGCGCCGAGATTCGCGCCTTCGACCCCGAAGGCATGGAGGAGGCGAAAAAGCTGCTGCCCGGACTTTCCTACTGCGCCGATCCCTATGAGGCGATGGCGGCGGCCGACGCTCTGATCCTGCTGACCGAGTGGAACGCCTTCCGCGCCCTCGACCTCGAGCGTGCCAAAAGCCTGCTGCGCACGCCGCTCGTCATCGATCTGCGCAACATCTACGAGCCGCAGCAGATGATCGCGGCCGGGCTCGCCTATGTCAGTATCGGGCGGCCGGCCTACGGCCCGACCCGCCGCGCGCTGCGGGCGCTCGCCTGAGCTGAGGATAAGGCATGGCAATGAGCAGCGTGGCCAAACGCGTTCTCGTCACCGGCGGCGCCGGATTTCTCGGCTCGCATCTGTGCGAGCGCCTCATCGCCCAGGGCGACGACGTGCTGTGCGTCGACAATTATTTCACCGGCCGCAAGGACAATGTGGCGCGGCTGCTCCAGGATCCGCATTTCGAGGCGATGCGGCACGACATCACTTTCCCGCTCTATGTCGAGGTCGATGAGATCTATAATCTCGCCTGTCCGGCCTCGCCGATCCATTACCAGTTCGATCCGGTGCAGACGACCAAGACCAGCGTGATCGGCGCGATCAACATGCTGGGCTTGGCCAAGCGGCTGAAGGCCAAAATCTTCCAGGCCTCGACCTCGGAAGTCTACGGCGACCCGACCGTGCATCCGCAGAGCGAGTCCTATCGCGGCAACGTCAACCCGATCGGACCGCGCGCCTGCTATGACGAAGGCAAGCGCTGCGCCGAGACCTTGTTCTTCGATTATTACCGCCAGCACAAATTGCGCATCCGCGTCGCCCGCATCTTCAACACCTACGGGCCGCGCATGCACCCCAATGACGGCCGCGTCGTCTCCAACTTCATCGTGCAGGCGCTGAAGGGCGAAGCGCTGACGATCTACGGCGACGGCAGCCAGACCCGCGCCTTCTGTTATGTCGACGATCTGATCGAGGCGTTTCTGCGGCTGATGGCGGCCGACGATGCGGTGACCGGCCCGATCAATCTCGGCAACCCGGTCGAGACCTCGGTCGGCGAGCTCGCCCGCCTTGTCCTCGATCTGACCGGCTCGCGCTCGAAGATCACCTATCGGCCGCTGCCGCAGGACGATCCGGTGCAGCGCTGCCCGGACATCACCGAGGCCAGGACCGTGCTCGGCTGGGAGCCGCAAACGCCGCTCCGGGACGGGCTCGAACGCACGATCGCCTATTTCGACGAGCTGTTGACCCGCTACGGCGAGATCCCGCGCGCCGAGCCGGCGTTCCGCGGCTGAGCGCGGCCCCGGCCCCGCTACCGCCCCTCGCGCACGACCGGATTGGCAAGCGTACCGATGCCGGTGATCTCGATCTCGACCGTGTCGCCGTGCCGCAGATTCTCGGGCGCGCCTTCGGTCCCCATCCACACGACATCGCCCGGATAGAGGGTCAGGTACTGCGACATCCGGCTGATAAAGGCGGCCGGCCCGAAGATCATGCTGTTGGTGCGGAAACGGATCTTTTCCGCACCGTTGACGCGCACGATGGTATAGGCCCGGTCGAGGTCGAAATCGGTCTCGATCCACGGCCCCATCGGTTTGAAGGTGTCGGTGTTCTTGGCCCGCCACAGGGTGCGGTCGCTGGCCTGCCAGACGCGCTCGCTGACGTCGTTGCCGATCGTCCAGCCGAGGACGCAGCCGAGCGCCTCCTGTTCCGACAGGCGCTTGGCCTTTTTGCCGATCACCGCGACGAGCTCGCCCTCATATTGCACGCGCTCGCTGGCGTCGGCCGGGATCACGATCGGCTCGCCATAGGCAATCAACGCGTTGTTGGCCCGGTAGCCGATATCGGCGGCCTGCGGCAGTTTCGGCTCTTCGCCGCGCTTTTTCGCCATTTCGATGACATGCTCGGCATAATTGAGGCCGGCGGCGTAGAAAGTGCGAGGCTCAACCGGCACCAAGAGCTTGACCGCGCGCAGCGCATGGCGGTTTGCGGTCCGCTCGTAGCCGGCAAACGGATCGCCCGTCACCTCGATGACGCTATCGCCCTCGACGATCCCGTAGGCCCGACGCCCCTCTTTTTCAAACCTGATCCAACGCATGCTCGCCCCTCCTCCGTAATCGGCGGCAGTATGGCGAGGCCGCCGGCCGCTTGGCAATCGCCGGCGTGGACGATGACAAGTCTTGATTTAATACTATAGGTAGTGTAAAATAGTTTCTATAATACTAAATAGGAGATCCCGTCGATGACTACCACCAAAAAGCCGGCCACGAAGGCCGCAAAGGAGCTCGCCCGTAAAAAATCGACCAAGTCCGAGAAGACGGTCGCGGCCTCCGATCTCGCCCAGGCGCCGCGCAAGCCGAAGGGCAAATAGAGGAAGGGGTGGCGGCGCATGCCGCTTGCGCCGCCACCCTTTTCAACAGGACGCCCTTAGGCTATGGGGATCCGCACGGGTCGGATCGGCGCGGGCGGGAGAGGGCGACATGCGGGGCGGCACGGCCGGCGGGGCCAACAGGGAGCGGCTGCGCATCCTGATCGGCGAGCGCGCGCTGCTGCGGGATCGCGGCTTCGTTCTCGCCTCCGGCCGCACCAGCAGCTACTTCTTCGACATGAAGAAGGTCATGTTCGACCCGGAGGGCGCCGCGCTGCTGGCCGATCTGCTGTTCGACATGATCCGCGACGATCCGGTGGAGTATATCGGCGGCCTTGAAACCGGCGCGATCCCGCTCGTTGCGCTGGTATGCCGACGCAGCTGGCCGGAAAAGCCGGTGCAGGGCTTCTTCGTGCGCAAGGAGGTCAAGGGCCACGGCACCGACCGGCTGGTCGAGGGCCGCATCGAGCGCGGCGCCCGGGTCATCCTGTTCGACGACGTGACGACGACCGGCGGCTCGGTCATGCAGGCCGCCCTGCGGGTCCGCGCCGCGGATTGCACGATTTTGAAGATCGTCACCGTGGTCGACCGTCTCGAAGGGGCGGCCGGGAATTTCGCCGAAGCCGGCATAAAATTCGAGGCGCTGTTCACCCGCAACGATTTTGTTTGATCCGGCGGCGGCGCGGCTCGGGAGAAGCGGGATGGATTTCGGCGCGGCGATGTTCTTCACCGATTATTCGATGGCCCCGGACGAACTGGCCCGGGCGCTCGAAGAGCGCGGGTTCGAATCGGTGTGGGCGCCCGAGCACTCGCACATCCCTTCCTCGCGCCGATCGCCGTTTCCGGCGGGCGGCGAATTGCCGCGCAAATATTACGACGTGATGGATCCTTTCGTGTCATTGACCGCGGCGGCGACGGCGACGAAGACGCTCAGGATCGGCACCGGCGTCTGTCTTGTCATCCAGCGCGACACGATCCAGACGGCCAAGCTTGTCGCCTCGCTCGACCAGGTCTCGGGCGGGCGCTTTCTGTTCGGCGTCGGCGGCGGCTGGAACGCCGAGGAAATGGAGGATCACGGCACCGAATTCGCGACGCGCTTCAAGAAGATGCGCGAGCAGATCGCGGCGATGAAAGAGATCTGGACCAGCCCGGAGCCGGAATTCGCCGGCGCGTTCGTCAGCTTCCCGAAAATGCGCACCTGGCCGAAACCGGCGCAGAAACCGCATCCGCCGATCCTGGTCGGCGGCGGCTTTCCGCAGGCGGCGCGGCGCGCGATCCGTTACGGCGACGGCTGGATCCCGCACGGGCGCCGGCCGCAATACGAAGATGTGACCGAATTCCTGCCGCGCTTCCGGCAGATGGCGGCGGCGGCCGGGCGCGATCCCGCCGCCCTGCCGGTGACGGTGTGGGGGGTGGCGGAGGACCGCGACCGGTTGTGCCGTTATCGCGACCAGGGCGTCGCCCGGGTCGTCGTCAGCCTCGATTCGGCAAAGGCCGATCGGATCCTGCCGGTTCTCGACCGTTGGGCCGAACTGATCCGCGCCGTGCGGGGGTGATCGCCCGGCCGCGCCGCCCGTTGCGGCCCTCCCGGGCCGGCGCAGAGCGGCCGCATCGGCTCACCCGGCGGTGCGATCGACCAGCTCGATATGGACGTTTTGCGGGCCGCGGATGAAGGCGATGCGCACGCCGGGCCGGATCGTCGTCGGCTCCATCGTGAACTCGGCGCCTTTCTTTTTCAGCTCGGCCGCGGCCGCGTCGATGCCGCTGACCGCAAGACCCAGATGTTCGAGGCCCTGGAAGGGCGGCTGCGGCGGCGGCCCGACCTTGTCCGGATCGACCCGGGCGATGAACACGCTCATCCCGCCGAGATCGAGGTCGATCCGCTCGCGGCCGTCCGATTGGCGCGAGCGGATAATGCGGGCGCCGAACATTCTTTCGTAGTAGCGCGCGGTCTCTTCCGGGTCGGGGCTGCGCAAATGGACATGGTCGTATCTGAAGACGGTCATCGCACTCTCCCTCGCTGCGGGCGGGGACCAGAATGCCGCGAATGATCCGGCGCTCAAAGAACCTTGGCAGAAAAAAGGGATCACGACTCCGGCGGGCGCGGATCCTCGCCGGCTTCCGGGGACGGCCGGCGCCGCCGTTCGCGCCAGGCCTGATGGCTCTCTTTGGCCTCTTCGGTCAGCGACAGGGCCATGAAGCGGTAAAGATCGACATAGGCGGCGTCGGCCACATTTGGAATGTCGAGCCCGCGATTGAGCGATTCCTTGACGAGCCGCAACGCAAGCGGCGGCAGTTCGGCAAGCCGCCCGGCGAGCGCCATCGTTCTGGTTTCGAGTTCGCCATGTGGCACGAGCCATTGCGCAAGGCCGATCCGATGGGCTTCCTCGGCCTTTATCGGAAAACCCATGCCGAGCTTCATCGCCCAGCCCTTGCCGACCCAGCGCGCCAGGCGCACGAGGCCGCCGTGATTTGGCAGGATGCCGAGCGCCACCTGCGGCAGGCGCCATTCGGCGCGCTCGCAGGCGATGATCAGATCGCAGCAATAGGTGATGATGCAGCCGATGCCGATGGCATAGCCGTTGACCGCGGCGATGATCGGCTTTGGAAACTCGCTCAATATCTGAGCGGCCGAACGGCGGCGCTGCGGCAGCCCGGTGATGAATTCGGCCATTGCAGGCGCGCTGTGGGTGCGCTGGTCCTTCAGGTCGGCGCCGGCCGAAAAGGCGCCGCCGGCCTCGTCCCCGGTCAGAACGGCGACGCGGATGTCGGGATCGGCCGCCATGTCCTCGCATAGCCGCGGGATGTCCCGGTCGAAATCCTCGCCCCAGCAGTTGCGCGCCTGCGGCCGGCTCAGCGTCAGCCAGCCGATACGGTCGCGTTTTTGATACAGCACCGGCATGATCCTCTCCCTTTGCCGCGCATCACCCCGATCTTGCCTTCGCGCGGGCGACACGGCATCCGGAAATGCCGGCGGCTTGACGATCCGCCTTGCCCGCACCGCCGCGCTGGCGCATCCTCTGCGGGTCCATCCGCAGGAGGAAAGCCGTGCCGCTGCCGCAGGACATCAGACCCGCCTTTCAGGACATCCAGGACATGCTCGTGCGCGCCGAGGCGCCGTGGATCGAACAGACGCCGTCCTCGCGCGTCAAGGTGCTGTGGATCGGGCGCGAGAGCGGCGGCTGGGTTTCGCTGCATCATTGGAAACGGGGCTATGTCGCGCCGCCGCACAAGCATCTCGCCGGCGCCCACGTCTACATTCTTTCGGGCAGCCTCAAGGTGCGGAACGGCATCCTGAAGGCCGGCGATTATGTCTATGAGCCCGCCGGCGTGCTGCACGATGCGACGACCGCCCTCGAGGACACGACATACCTGTTCTTCTGTCAGGGCGCCGTGCTGTTCTTCGACGAGAACGGCTTCACCCGCTACACCAACTGGGAAACGATGGAGAAGCTGCGCGCCGCGGCGCCGGCGCTCGCGGCGGCGGAATAGGGACGCCGGGGCGGCGGCCGAACCTCTGCGGCGGCGCCGTTCCGGACCCGCGCTCGGAAACGAACGAGACGGAAACGACATGGCGGATCTGCCGGTCCTGATAACCGGCGGCGCCGACGGCGTCGCCGCGGCCAAAAGCGTCGAAAGCCGGGCCTCCTGGGTTGCCGCCGGCGTCACGCTCGCCATCCTGTCGATCTCCTACGGCGCGCCGCTGATCGTGGTCGTCGGGCTGAAGCCGATCGCAGCCGCGCTTGGCGCCGACCGCTCCGTCGTGGCGCTTGCCGGATCGCTGACTTGGCTTGGCACCGGCGTGGGCGGCATCCTCGCCGGCCGGATCGCCGACCGGGTCGGGGTGCGACGGACCGCGATTTTCGGTGCCGTACTGGCGGCGTTCGGGCTTGCGCTGTCGGCTTCCGGAACGCTGTGGGCGCTCGAGATCGGCCACGGCGTGCTGATCGGGCTGCTCGGCAGCGGCGCCCTCTACCCGCCTCTCGTCGTCTATGTCAGCCGCTGGTTCGACCGGCGGCGCGGCACCGCGCTGGCGCTGATCTCGTCCGGCCAATACATCGCCGGCGTCGTATGGCCGAGCCTCTTCGAGCGCGGCATCGCCGCTTTCGGATGGCAGGCGGTAATGCTCGGCTTTGCCGCGCTGCTGTGCGCCGTAATCGTGCCGTTGACGCTGCTGCTGCGGCCGGTGCCGCCGGCCGCGGCCGCGGCCGGAGCGGCCGCCAGGACGCGCGCCGGGGCAAGGGCGTTGCCGCTCAGCGCGGCCAAGGTGCAACTCCTGATGTGCATGGCGAATTTCCTGTGCTGCGTGCCGATGGCGATGCCCTCCGCGCATCTGGTGGCGTTCTGCAGCGATGTCGGCATCGCGCCGGCGCAGGGCGCGGCGATGCTGTCGGTGCTGCTGGGCTGCGCCTTTGTCAGCCGGCAATTCTGGGGCTGGGTTGCCGACCGCGTGGGCGGGCTGCGCACGGTGTTCGCCGCGTCGGCCTGCCAGGCGCTGGCGATCGCCGCCTTTGCGCTGACCCGGAACGAAGCCGGATTGTTCGCCGTCTCAGCCGCCTTCGGGCTCGGCTTCAGCGGCATCATCCCGGCTTACGTGCTGGCGATCCGCGAGCTGTTCCCGTCCTCCGAAGCCGCCTGGCGGGTGCCGATGCAGCTGCTCAGCGGCATGTCCGGCATGGCCTTTGGCGGCTGGTTCGCCGGCGCCCTCTACGATCGCCTCGGCTTCTACGCTCCGGCCTTCGCGGCGGGCGCCCTGTTCAACCTCGCGAACCTCGCCGCGATCGGCTTCCTGCTCGCCTGTCAGGCCGGCGGCGCCCGCCGCATGGCGGCCCGAGACCGTCGCGCTGGCGGCGCGCTGCATGAGCCTATGGCGCGCGGCGCGCGACGATCGTAGGATAGGGCAGGAGCCGCGCGAACAAGAAGAGGAGCGCCCCCGTGCAATACAAGCTGATCTCCGGCGATAATCACATCGATCTGACCTATCTGCCGCCCGACCTGTGGTCGCAGGCCGCGCCGAGCAAGTGGAAGCTGTTGGCCCCCCGCGTCGAAGAGATGGAGGACGGTCTCCACTGGTTTGTCGAAGCCCAGGACAAGGGCATGTGGAATGGCGTCGGGCCGGGCTTTCTTAAGTATCAGCGCGGCATGTTCGGCCATATCGACGAAATGAAGGATCTCGGCTTCGAATGGGATTCGCGCCCCGGAGCCAAGCCGCGGCCGACCACGCCCGAGCTGCGCCTTGCCGATCTCGATCGTGACGGGCTCGCCGCCGAAATCGTCTATGGCTGCCTGATGATCAACGACATGATCGCCGATCCGGCGCTGCGCGCCTGGTGCGACAAGATGTACAATGACTGGGCCGCCGATTTCGCCAAGCGGAGCGATCCGAACCGCGTCTTCCCGCTCGCCATCATTCCGAACACCGATCCGATCGAGGCCGCGGCCGAGGTCCGGCGCTGCGCCAAGATGGGCTTGCGCGGCGGCGATCTCGCCTTCAAGCGCATGACCCCGCCGCTCTATCATCACGGCTGGTACCCTCTGTGGGAGGCGGCGGCCGAATGCCGCTTCCCGATCTCCTTCCATTCGACCGGCTTCAAGGCGCTGCGCGCCCCCGATACGCCGGAGATGGAGAAGGAATACTTCACCGAGTTCCGCCTCGTGCGCTCGGCCCTGTTCCAGCTCGATACGATGGAAGTGCTGGTCTCGCTGTTAGCCTCGGGCGCCTGCGAGAAGTATCCGGACTTCAATTTCGTACTCGCCGAGTCGGGGGTGACGTGGCTGCCCTATGTCTTCGACCGCCTCGACACCGAATATGCCGACCGCGGCCGCAGCCTCGGCTTTAAGCTGAAGCCGAGCGATTATTTCCGCCGCCAGGGCTACGTCACCTATCAGCAGGACCAGTATCTGGAGCCGATCGTGCCGCTGATCGGAGAGGACAACATCATCTGGGGCGCCGATTACCCGCACCCGGACTGCATCTGGCCGAACTCGCAGCGCATCCTCGACAAGAACCTGTCCGGGTTCTCGGAGAGCACGCGGCGCAAGATTACCTGCGAGAACGTGACCCGCCTGTACCACCTCAATTAGCCGGCCTCTCCTCTCTCCCCGCCTGGGCGGGGAGAGAGGTCCGCCCGCGGGGCGGAGGGGCGAAGGCTTGGGCCGCCGGCGAAGCGCTCAGCCTTCCGCCGTCGTCGGATCGATCATGCGGCGGATCTCGGTGATCTTGTTGGCTGGGAAGCCGCTGCGGCGCGCATGCTCGCGGATGATCTCCTCGTCTTTTGCCAGATAGACGCAGAAGGTCTTGTCGCCCGCGACGTAGCTTTCGACCCATTGGATGTCGGGGCCGAGCTCGCGCAGCACCGCATTCGACTTCTGCGCGGCTTCCTTTAAAGCCTGTCGTTCGGCGCTGCCGATTGCCGGCAATTCGCGCTCGATGATGAATTTGCGCATGACCTCTCTCCCGGGCTGATCGCGGTCGAGTGTGTCGGATCATCAAGAATGGGTAAAGCGCGGCATGACCCGTTCGGCGAACAAGCGCAGCGAGGCGCGCGCCTGTTCGAGTGGCATCATATTGAAATTGACCTGCAGCGAGGCGTGTTCGTAGGGACCGAATTCTTCCCGGGTGCGGGCGATCTGGGCGGCGATCTCTTCGGGCGTGCCGATCCAGGCGGCATTGTTTTTGATCTGATCGGCGGCGGTCGCTTCGCGCAACTTGGCGATCATCCGGTCGTAACCCGGGTAATCGGCGGAGGCCGGGCCGTCGAGCCAGTCGCCGGCGGCCTCGACGAGCGAGGCGAGGTAGGCATCGAGCAGCGGCGCGGCCAGCCTGCGGGCCTCTTCGCCGTCCTCGGCGCAGAACATGTGAAAGGCCAGCATGACCTCGCCCGCGCCCTCATGGCCGGCCTCTTGCCAGGCCGCGCGATAGGTCGCGAGCAGCGGGCGCATGGCCGCGCCGGTCAGCGGGATGGCCATCACCGAATAGCCCTTATGACCGGCAAAGGCGAAGGATTCCGGCGTATTCTGCGCCGCGATATAGAATTTCGGGCGCGGCTTCTGCGTCGGACGCGGCAATGAGGTGGTGTTCTCGATCGTGTGAAAGCGGCCCTTATGGGTCACGTTCTCCCGCGTCAGCAGCAATTCGATCTGTTCCAGCCCCTCGCGAAAGCGCGCCACCGACTCGTCGGGCGAGCGGCCGAAGCGGCGGAATTCGTGCGGCAGAAAGGCGCGCGCGAAGCCGACATCGAGCCGGCCCCCGGAGATCGCGTCGAGCATGGCGATCTCGCCGGCGAGCTTTAAGGGATGGTTGAAGACCGGCAGCACCGCGCCGGTCACGAGCCGCGCCTGTCGCGTGCGCATGGCCGCGGCGGCCAGGAACACGATCGGGTTCGGACTGTAGCCGCCATAATAATGAAAATAATGCTCGACGATGCGGACATGTGAAAATCCGAGCCTGTCGCCTTCTTCCGCCAAGGCCAGGGCTTCGGAAAAATATTGCGCGGCCGATTTCTGCTCGGGCTTGACGTCGGGAAAAAACTGCAGGCCGAATTTCATGCGACAAGCATAGCGGGAGGCGGGCGATGGTCAAGCCTTGGGTCGCATCACGGGGCAACGCAATGAGGCGCTTCCGCGCCGCCGTCGCCGCGCTTGCCGTCGCCTTCCTGTGGCCGCCGCCCGGTCTTGCCCGGACGGCGGTCCTGCATTGCACCAACCCGGCGAGCGGGGCGCGGTGGAACATCACCGTCGATTACGATCACCGCCGCGTCGACTCGTTCCCGGCCGAGATCACCCGCGACCATATCCGCTGGCATGACACGAAGCACGGCGGCTTTTACGACCTCGACCGCGCGCGCGGCGTGCTGACCGCGCGCTTTGCCTCGAGCACCGGCGGCTATTTTCTCTCCGATGAATGTCGCCTCGATTGAATTTCCGATCGGTTGTCCGCCCGCTTCGGGGCGATCGAACGCCGCGATCGGCCGGGTGCGAGAGCGCCGGATGCGCCCATGGCGGGATTGCCGGAGAGCGGCCGCGGCCGGGATCGCTCGGGATCGACGCGCCCGACCTCCCCGTCGCTTCCCCGCTGCGCGGCGGGGCCGCATGCCCGGCCCCGCTCTGTCGGGGAGTATGGGTCAGGCAGGCGCGTTGTCGTGGGCGCCTATAACACAGGGCAGCCCCGGGACGAGCGATGCGGTATCGGATCGAGCTCTCGACGACGCGGCGCGGCGCCGCCCGCCTGCATCTGCCGGGTCGCACTTTCGAGCTCGAAACCCGACGCCTGGCCGAGAGCGAGTGGGAGGTGTGGATGTCGGACCCGGCCGCGGCGAAATCCGGCACGGTCATCGTCCGCGCCGCCAGCGCCAGTGACGCAATCTGGCATGTCGCCCGCGCCGCGGTGCGGGCGATCGCCGAGCTGACCAGTCGGCCGTACGAGAACGGCAAGGCCGAGAGCCGATGAGCCGCGCGCTTCGCGGTCGGCCGATGCCGGCTATGTCAGCACTGTGACCCGCCCGCTCGCCAGATGGTAGAGAGCGGCGACGATCTTCAGTTTGCCGGCAGCGATCAGCTGGCCCAGCAGCGGCGACGAATCGCGCAACAATGCCGCCTGATACTTGGCATTGGCGGCAATCGCCGGTTCGAGCTGCGTCGCCCCCGCCTGGTCGATCGCCGGGCGGATATAGGAATAAAGCCCGCTGATCTGCCCGGGTGTCGCCGTCCCCTTGAGCGCCGCATTGACCGCGCCGCAGCCGTCATGGCCGAGCACCAGGATCAATTTGGCGCCGAGAAACCGGGTGCCGAATTCGAGGCTGGCGATAATCTCCGGGGTGGCGATATTGCCGGCGACGCGGGTGACAAAGACCCGGCCGATGACCGCGTCGAAGATCCATTCGACCGGCACGCGCGAATCGGCGCAGGACAGCACGGCGGCAAACGGGCGTTGTTTTTGCGCCGTCTTGGCGCGCGCGAGCGCAAGGTCGGTATTGACGGAAGCCAGTGTTCCCGCGACGTAGCGCTGATTACCCTGCAGCAATAGCTGCAGCGCGGCGTCGGGGGTCGGCGGGTTCTGCGCCAGCGCCGCGCTCGGGTCGGCGAGACCCGCGCCGGCGCCGGCCAGGATGCCGGCCGCCGTTCCGGCCATGCCGGCCAGCAACAGACGGCGCCGCGACAGTTCGCCACCGCCCTCCGCGCGCGCATTGTCGGCTGCGTCCGCATGACAGTGGCAAGCGGCGGGATCGTCAGGGTGCAACACAATGCTCATTCCGTTCCTCCCGGCCTGATCTCCGTCAAATTATAAAATGAGCTTTTCCCCATATAAATTTTAAATCGGAAAATATTTTCTAAAATACTTTCCAAAGAACCGATGTCGTCTTTTTAGAAAAGCCAAAATTTAAATGCCGACGCCGCGTCGGGGATTCCGGAATATTGAATAAGTGCCGGCGGTGGGACGCACGCCTGCCGGCGGGCGGGATGACGCACGCATCCGGCCGTGGGCCTTGTCGGTCGATCATCCCCCCATGCCGCCAGCCTTATGCTAAACTCGTTCCTCCCGATCAGGCCCCGATAATCCGATAAGGGAGCGACAATGACCGACACGGCGATCTGGAATTTTCGGCAGCTTGCGCATCATACCCTGGACGGGTTCGGCGGGATCGGCGAGGGCATGTCGATCCAGATCGCCAGGGACGGCCGCCGCATCCTGTGGCTGGCGCATGAGAGCGCGCCGAAAAACTTCACCGCGGTCGATGTCAGCGATCCGAGGAATCCCAAGCTCGTCGCCCGCGCCGACCTGCCGCAGATGCATATGCGCTCGAATTCGCTCGAGACCGTCGGCGACATCATGGCCGTCGCCTATCAAACAAAGGAGCCCGGACTGGAGCCCGCCGGGTTTGAATTGTTCGACATCTCGACCCCGGAAAACCCGAAGCGGATCAGCTTCTTCGACTGCTCCGGGCCGACCTCGCGCGGCGTCCATCAGCTGTGGTTTGCCGATGGCGAATACATCCATATGAGCTCCGGCGCCCCGGATTTTCAGCCGCGCAACCCGAAGGACGACCAATTCTATCGCATCATCGACGTCCGCAACCCGTCGAAGCCGGTCGAAGTCGGCCGCTGGTGGCTGCCCGGGGTCAGGGAGGGCGACAGCGCGCCGCCGCCGCCGCGTCACCCGGGCGCCTCCGACACCGGCTTCCGGCCGCACAACACCAACGTCTATCCCGAGCGCCCGGACCGCGCCTATCTCGGCTATATCGACGGCGGCATGATCATCCTCGACATCGCCGACAAGGCGCACCCGAAGATGATCGCGCGCTGGGATTATCACCCGCCCTATTACGGCTTCACCCACACGGTCGTGCCGTTCTTTACGCGCAATCTCTTTGTCGTCAGCGACGAGTGCACGCGCAATGAGGGCGCCGACTGGCCGAAGCTCGTCTGGATCGTCGACGGCCGGGCCGAAGAGAACCCGGTGCCGATCGCGACCTGCCCGCTGCCGCCGCTTGAGGATTTCGTGCATCGCGGCGGCCGCTACGGCGCCCACAATCTCTACGAGAACGTGCCTAAGCCGAACAATTGGAAGTCGGAGGACCTCGTGCTCGCCACCTTCTTCAACGGCGGGCTGAGGGCTTATGACATTTCGAACCCCTATCAGCCGAAGGAGGTCGCCTATTTCGTGCCGGCGCCGCCCGAGCGGGCGCCGACCGGAGCGGTCCAGATCAACGACGTATTGGTCGACGAGCGCGGCGTCGTCTATACCGTCGACCGTCATGTCGGAGGGCTCTACACGCTCGAAATGGATTTCTGAGCGGATGCCGCCATCTCCGTTCGCCGGCCGCGACGCCCCGTTGTTCGGCCGGCGTCAGCGGCGGGCGCGGGGCCCGCGGCTGCCGGTCATCGTCGTGACCGGCTTTCTCGGCTCGGGCAAGACGACGGTGATCCGCGCCCTCATCGACCGCCCCGAGGGCGCCGGCACCGCGATCGTCGTCAACGAGTTCGGCGAGATCGGCATCGATCAGGCCCTGCTGCGGACGAGCAGCGATGCGACCGTGCTGCTCGGCCAGGGCTGTTTGTGCTGCGAGGTGCGCAGCGATCTGCAGGAGACATTGCGCGCCCTGTTCATCGACCGCAGCCGCGGCGCGGTGCCAAGCTTTGCGCGCGTCATCATCGAGACCAGCGGCTTGGCCGATCCCGGGCCGGTTCTGCAGACCTTCGCGAGCGACCGCGCGCTCGCCGGCGAATTCCACTTGCAGGCACTCGTCACCGTCATCGACGCCGTGACCGGCGCCGCCAATCTCGCCCGTATGCCCGAAGCGCGAAAGCAGGTGGCGCTTGCCGACCGCATCGTCGTGACCAAGACCGATCTTGCCGATCGGGCGCAGATCGAGGCGCTGCTCGCCGCAATCGCACAGCTCAGCACGGCGCCGCGGCGCCGTGCTGAGAACGGCGCGATCGATCCCGCTTTCCTGCTCGACGATCCGTTCGAGCGGGCGGAAATGCCCGGCCATTCTGAGGAGGTTCACGAGCACACGCACGATCTCGTCAGCTTTTCGCTGGTCTTCGCCGCACCGCTGCCATGGCGCGCTTTCGAACAGGCGATGGCGATGCTGACCGCGTTGCGCGGCGCCGATCTGCTGCGCGTCAAGGGTCTTGTCGCGATCCGCGAATGCCGCGGGCCGGTCGTCGTGCATTACGTCCAGCATGTCGGCCACCCGCCGGTCGAACTGAACGAGTGGCCGGATGCGGACCGGCGCTCGCGCCTCGTCTTCATCACGCGCGGGCTTGCGCGCGCGCCGGTCGAACAATTGTTCGCCGCCGTCGCCGCGCTCGCCTGACCGTCGCAACCGCCCCGGGAGCATATGCGATTGCGGGCTTGCGCGATCGCCCCCGAAGTGCGACACGGCTTCCCGGGAGGAAACGACGGGAGGCGAGAATGGCCGAGATATCCGTGTCGGCGACCGAGAGCGCGCTCGAGAACCAGCAGCTCGGCGCCTTGCAGATCCGCGTCGCGGCGATCTGCACCCTTATCCAGATGTGCGACGGCTACGATGTCGGTTCGATCGGCTGGGCGGTGCCGTCGCTGACCCATGCCTGGCATGTCGCGCCGTCGGCCTTTGCCTTGGCGTTCCTCGGTTCCAACCTCGGCGTCATGGCGGGGGCCCTGCTGTCCGGACCGATCGGCGACCGCTTCGGGCGCAAGCCGCTGCTGCTCGCCAGCATCGCGATTTTCAGCATCGCCTCATTCCTGAGCGCGCTCGCTTCCTCGCTCGGCATGCTCGCCCTATTGCGGTTCTTCACCGGGCTCGGGATCGCCGGCGGGTTCACCGGAACGACCGCGCTGACCGGCGATTACACGCCGCAGCGGCTGCGGGCGACGATGATCATGGTGACCTTTACCGGGGCGACGCTCGGCGGCTTTGTCGGCGGCCAGATCGTGGCCGTGCTGCTGCGACATTACGCCTGGCCGGTCATCTTCATCCTGGGCGGCGCATTCCCGCTGGCGCTGCTGCTGATCGCGGCTTTGTGGCTGCCGGAATCGCCGCGTTTTCTGGCGGCGCGCCCGAGCCTTGCGCCGCGCCATCGGGCCCTGCTGCAGCGCCTTGGCATCACGCCGGGGCAGGCGGCGCTGCCGCAGCTCGACATCGCCCGCACCAACCCGGTGAAGATGCTGTTCGGCGCGGGCTACGCGCTGCAGACCGTGCTGTTGTGGATCGTCTTCTTTTGCAGCCTGATCAACCTCTACCTGTTCCTCTTCTGGCTGCCCGAAATCCTGCATCTGACCGGCCTGACGCCCCCCGAGGCGGTTTTTGCGACGAGCCTGCACGCCTTGGGCGGGGTCGCCGCCGTGCTCTATCTCGGCTTTCTGATCGATCGCACCGGTCCGGAACGCGCGCTGGCCTGGCATTACGCCGCGGGCATCGTGTTCATCGCGCTGATCGCGCTGGTCGCGCTGCCCTATCTGGCGCTGCTTGCGGTCGTCTTCCTGGCCGGAATGACCGTCGTCGGCAGCCAGACCGGCGCCAATGCGACGGCGGGCGCGCTCTATCCGGCGCGCATGCGCACGAGCGGCATCGGCTGGGCGCTCGGCATCGGGCGCCTGGGCGGCATCGCCGCGGCGCCGCTCGGCGGCTTTCTGCTGAAGCTCGGCCTGGCGCCGAGGCACGTCCTGTTGAGCGCCTGCTTCTTTGCGGTCGTGGCGGCGGTGGCGACGGCGCTGTTGGCGTTGCGCCCGAAACCGCTTGGCGCGCATGCGGCGATGCGGGAAAGCGCCCTCTCGCGGGGATGACGCGGGCGGCCGCCTCTCCCATCTTGGTCCTGGGCTCAGGCAACGAGGAGCGGGCGGGCAATGGCAGACGACACCGTGATCGAGCGGTTCGGCATCGGCCAGCCGGTGCGGCGGCGCGAGGATGTCCGTTTCCTGACCGGCACCGGCCGCTTCACCGACGACATCAATCTGCCGCATCAGGCCTACGCCTACATCCTGCGCTCGCCGCACGCGCATGCCCGCATCCTGTCGATCGATACCGCGGCGGCCAAGGCGGCGCCGCAGGTCTTGGGCGTGTTCACGATCGCCGATCTCGACGCCGACGGCGTCGCCGAGATCCCGACCCAGGTCGACGTGCCGGGCAAGGACGGCGAGAAGATGTTCGCGCCGACCCGCCCGGTACTGGCGCGCGGCGTCGTGCGCTATGTCGGCAATCCGGTCGCCCTCGTCGTCGCCGAGACCGCCGCGGCGGCCCGCGATGCAGCCGAGCTGATCGCGGTCGCGTACGAGGAACTGCCCGCCGTCACCGATCTTGCCGCCGCCGCCCGCCCGGATGCGCCGCTCGTCTATCCCGAGCGCGGCTCGAACCTTTGCGTGCATTGGCAAAGCCATGACGGCAGCGCGGTCGCAGCCGCCTTCGCCCGCGCCTACAAGACGGTCAGCGTCGATCTCGTCAACAACCGCATTGTCGGCAATCCGCTGGAGCCGCGCGTCGCGATCGGCGCCTTTGATCCGGAAAAGGAGATTTACACCCTCTACTCGCCGACCCAGGGCGTGATCCGCGTGCAGAACGGGCTGGCCAATATCGCCTTCAAGGTGCCGAAGGAAAAGATACGCGTGGTCTCGCCCGATGTCGGCGGCGGCTTCGGGCTGCGCGGCAAATTGTTCCCCGAATCGGTGCTGGTCCTGTGGGCCGCCAAGCGCCTCAAGCGGCCGGTCAAATGGACTGCCGACCGGCAGGAGACGTTTGTCGCCGACGTGCACGGTCGCGACCATGTCACCCATGCCGAGATGGCGTTCGATGAGAACGCCAGGATCCTCGGCGTCAGGATCGAAACGATCGCCAATGCCGGCGCCCATCTCTCCGACAATCTGCCGCGCGTCGCGACGATGGCGGGGGCGCGCATCGCCGGCACGGTCTACGACGTGCCGGCGGTGCAATTGTCGGTGCGCGTCACTTTCACCAATACGGTGCCGGTATGCGCCTATCGCGGCGCCGGGCGGCCCGAGATCGTCTATCAGATGGAGCGGCTGTTGGATCACGGCGCCCGCGCCTTCGGCATCGGCCGCGACGAGATCCGCCGCCGCAATTTCATCCGTCCCGACCAGCTCCCCTACAAGAACCAGGTCGGCATGGTCATCGATTCCGGCCACTTCCAGGAAACGATGGAGCTGGCCCTCGAGAAATCCGACTGGGCCGGCTTCGCGGCGCGCCGGGCCGAAGCGCGCCGGCGCGGCAGGTTGCGCGGCATCGGCCTTGGCTATTACATCGAGGCTTCGGGCGGGCAGCCGACCGAGCAGGTGAGGATCCGCGTCTCGCCCGACGGGCGCGTCCAGGCGATCGTCGGCACGTTCAGCCACGGCCAGGGGCACGAGACGGCATTCTCGCAGATCATTGCCGAGAAGCTCGGCGTGCCGCTCGAGGCGATCGACTTCATGCAGGGCGATACCGCTTTTGTGAAAGCCGGCAACGGCACCGGCGGCTCGCGCTCTTCGCAAATGGGCGGCGTCGCCAGCGCGCGTGCCTGCGACCAGGTCATCGCCAAGGCGCGGCGGCTGGCCGCGCATGCTTTTGAGGCCGCGGTCGAGGATGTCGTGTTCCGCAACGGCGCGTTCTCGGTTCCCGGGACCGATCTCGCGATGAGCTGGCAACAGGTCGCCGCGCTCGCCCAGGATCCGGCCCGCCTGCCCGCGGGCGAGAGCCCGGGTCTCGACGAGACCTGTCTCTATCGCCGTCCGACCGAATGCAATTTTCCGAACGGCGCGCATGTCGCCGAGGTCGAGATCGATCCCGACACCGGTCGGATCGAGATCGTCCGCTACACCGCCGTCGACGATTGCGGCGTCATCATCAACCCGCTGATCGTCGCCGGGCAGGTCATGGGCGGGGTGACGCAGGGCCTGGGGCAAGCGATGCTCGAGCGCGTCGTCTATGATCCCGAATCCGGCCAGCTCCTGTCGGGCTCGTTCATGGATTATGCCTTGCCGCGGGCCGCGGACGTGCCGCCCTTTGCGGTCGCTTTCAATCCGGTGCCGAACCCCGCGAACGAGCTCGGGGTCAAGGGCATCGGCGAGGGCGGCGCCTGCGGCGCCCCGCCGGCGCTCGTCAGCGCCGTCGCCGACGCGCTCGGCCTTGCCCATATCGACATGCCGCTGTTGCCCGAGACGGTCTGGCGCGCGGCCGCGCGGAACGGGCTCAGGATGGCGGCCGACTAGCCGGCCCGGTGGTCCGATCGATGAGCATCCCGGCGCCGTTTGCGCGCTTCGAGGGCGAGGTGCTGCCGGAATGGATCGACGCCAACGGGCATCTCAACCTCGCCTATTACGTCGTCCTGTTCGATCGCGCGACCGACGCCCTGTTCGATGCGATCGGCATCGGCATCGCCTACAAGGAGGCGACAAATTACGGGACCTTCGCGGTCGAGACGCACACGCTGTATGAGCGCGAGTTGCTGGTCGGCGAGCGCGTGCGCGTGACCACGCAGATCCTTGCGGCCGACAATATCCGCCTGCATCTCGCCCACGAAATGTTCGCCGCGGCGAGCGGGCGGCGCGCCGCGACGCAGGAACTGATGTATGTGCACGTCGATCTGGCCGCCCGCCGCGTCGTCCCGTTTCCGCCGGCGGCGGGAGAGCGCGTGGCCGCCGCGGCGCGGGCGCATGCCGCATTGCCGCGCCCCCAATGGGTCGGCCGCCGTGTCGAAATGCGCCGCTGAATGGACAGCGGCGATAAGGCTGCTATTTCGCGCCGTAGAACACCGCGAGCCAGACGGTCGGGGTTGCGGGATCGGTCCATTCGACGCGGTGGCGGCGGTGCGGGGCGATGTCGACGACGTCGCCGGGGCGCAACAGGCGCTCTTCGGCCTCGTCGGCAAAGCGCAGGCGGGCGGCGCCCGCAAGCAGCACGACCCATTCGCCCTCGTCCTGGTCGTACCAGAAGCCGGGCGGGCTTTGCTGTCCCACCGAAACGATGCGCGCGATCCTGAGGCCCGGCCGCGCGAGCAGAATCTCGGCGATTTCGGCGGCGCGCGCGTCGGGAAGCGGCGAGAGGAGGTTCACGGCGCGGCCGCCGCCAATACGCCGGCCACCGCCCGGCGCCAGCCGGCATAGCGCTCCTCGCGCTCGGCGGCGGCCATTTGCGGCGTGAAACGGCGCTGCGGCCGCCACTGCGCGGCCATCTGTTGCGGCGGCGGGCAAAGGCCGCGCGCCAGCCCGGCGGCATAGGCCGCGCCCCAGGCGGTGCTCTCGAGCGAAGCCGGACGCTCGACCGTGGCCGGCAAGATGTCGGCGAGGAACTGCATCGCCCACGCGCTCGCCGCCATGCCGCCGTCGACGCGCAGAGAATCGATCGCGATCCCGGCATCGGCCGCCATCGCCTTGATCAGGTCGCGGGTCTGATAGCCGACCGCCTCGAGCGCCGCGCGGGCGATCTCGGCGCCGCCGCATTCGGCGGTCAGGCCGATCAGCGCGCCCGTCGCCCGCGGCTGCCAATAGGGCGCGCCGAGCCCGGCAAAGCCGGGAACGAGATAAACCCGCTGCCGCGGGTCGGCCTGCGCCGCCAGACGCTCGGCCTCCGCCGCCGCGGCGAACAGGCCGAGCCGGTCGCGCAGCCAGCCGATCACGGCGCCGGCGACAAAGATGCTGCCTTCGAGGGCATAGGCGGTCTCGCCGCCGAGCCGGTAGGCGATCGTCGTCACCAGGCGATGGGTTGAGGCCCTGGCCTCGCCGCCGGTATTAAGAAGGGCGAAGGCGCCGGTGCCGTAGGTCGCTTTCAGCGTGCCATTGTGAAAGCAGGCCTGGCCGATCAGCGCCGCCTGCTGATCGCCGGCCATCCCGGCGATCGGGATCTCGGCGCCGAGCAGCGCGCGCGCCGTCACGCCGTAATCGGCGCCGGTGTCGCGCACCTCGGGAAGCAACGACGGCGGGATGCCGAAAGCCGCCAGCAACGCCTCGTCCCAGGCGAGGCGATGGATATCAAACAGCATCGAACGCGCCGCGTTGGTCACATCACTCAGATGCCGGCGTCCGTCGGTCAGGCGCCAGAGCAGGAAACTGTCGATCGTGCCGAAGGCGATCTCGCCGGCCTTGGCCCGCGCCGCCAGTCCGGGCAGCGTATCGAGGAGCCAGCGGATCTTCGCCGCCGAGAAATAGGGGTCGATGACAAGGCCGGTGCGGGCGTTGACGAGTTCGGACAATCCCTCATGGCGCCAGCGCTCGCACAGAAGGGCGGTGCGGCGATCCTGCCAGACGATCGCGTTGTGGACCGGCCGGCCGGTCGCACGCTCCCACAATACCGTCGTCTCGCGCTGGTTGGCGATGCCGATCGCCGCGATCGGTCCCGCGGCCGCGGCGGCGGCCTCGCGGCAGGTAGCGGCGACGCTTTGCCAGATCTCCTCGGGGTCGTGCTCGACCCAGCCCGGCCGCGGGTAATGCTGGCGCAGCGGGCGCTGCGCGACATGCTTCATGGCGCCCGCGGCGTCGAACAGGATCGCACGGGTGCTCGTCGTCCCCTGGTCGATCGCGAGGATTTGCGGCAGCGGCGGCATCCTTTGCTCACCCCCGGATGATGGTCATCTGCGCCTGGCCCGTCAGCACGCCGAGGATAAGCGCCAGCGCCGCCGCGAGCACCAAAGTTACGGCCAACACCGCGGCGAAATAGCCGAGACGGCGCCCTCTCGGAACCCGCATCAGCGTGTCGATGCCGAGAAAATAGACATATAGGCCGTAGAGATCGGCAGCCAGGGAAAGGAGCCGGCCGATGCCGGGCACCAGCAGAAACAGGCCGCCGAGCCATACCGGCGTACAGCCGAAGCCGGCCAGCTTGAAGCTTTGCCCGAGATCGCCGACGCCGCCAAAGCGGGGCGCGAGCCCTGTCGCGACGACGGCCAGCAGGGCGATGTCGGCGAGCGCCAGCACATATCCGGACAGGGCCGTCCCGAAGGCCGCGCCGAGAGGAACCCCGGCGACAAGCCCGGCGGCGAATTCGGCGGCGAGCGCAAGACCGGCGACGATCGCGACATAGCCGGTATAAAGCTCGGGGATCGAGCGCAGCTCGCCGGCAATGATCGCCCATTCGCGACGCGGCCGGCAGAGAATATTGCCGGCGCGCAACACCAGCTCCATTCCGCTGTTCTCCGTTGCCTGCGGACCGGGACGAGCATAGGGCCGCCCGCGGCCCCGGCCAACCGCCGCATGCGGCGGTCGTCTCGCACCCGCGGGCGGCCCTCAGGGCGGAACCGCTCGCACCGGCAAGGGGAGAGCGAAGCCGGCGCTCAAGGTTCCGGACGGGAAAATCGCTTATGAAGCGGGCGGTGCGGCAGCCGGTGCAGTGTCGGCTGAGCAAGCCCTTCTCCCGCACCTCTGGCAGCGCTCGCCCGCCGGTCGGGGTCGAGCGGATGCCGCGCCTTTATTTCTTCTATTTCTTCCGCAGCGATGATTTCAACCTCGGACCCGGCGGTGGAAACGGCGCCGCCGTCGCATCTTGCTGCCGGGCGAAGAAATCGCTATGACCTTCACCCGAATCCCGGCTCCCTGTTCAGACATCCCCTAGAGACCAAAGCGCGGCCTACATAGTGAATCGCTCATTGGCAGGACGACGTCAATCATCGTTGCTTTCATGATCGTTCTCGTTCTGCTCATTATCCTCTGTTGTAACTTTTGCCACATTGCCGCTCTTCGGATCGATGAGAACTTTCTGTCTCTGGTTGTTCTTGACTACCTGGACTTCCAGAAACACCGTGCCGTCCTGATCCTCGATGCCCGTGCCGACCGCCTTGCCGCCGGTCTGCCGCTCGGCGGTGGTGATGGCCTGTGCCATCGAGATTTTAGAGTTCGCTATGACGGCGGCTTCATCGGTCCGGTTGTCGTTCTCTCTTGCGAAAGCGGCGCCGGCGAGCGTTCCTGCAGCAATCACGCCAGCCGTGGCAAAGGTGAGAAGTTTGGTGCGGATCACGGGTGTCTCCTGTCTCATCAGAGCTTCGTTTGTCGGGCTGTCTTGGCCGGCCAGGCCAGACCGACGGCCCGCGGCGGAGCACACCACGCGACAGTTAGCGCAGACTTAGGGCCTGTTTGATCTCCCTCTGCGCCCTTTACCGGCGAAAGCCGGTAGGCGCCATCAACGGCGCCGGATATTGCCGGCAACTGTAATCCTGCGGTCTGTTCCTTACAGAAGTCCGTGCCGGTCGCCAGCGTGGCGTTCGGCACGATCGTTCAGCGCGATAAAGAATTTGCGGGCGGCGGCGACAATGGCGGCCTTTGCGGGCCTACTGGCGGCCTGCAGACACTGGCGGAAGTTCCCGAAGAGGACATAGCGGCGGGAGGCCCGAAGCGCGGCGGGATGGAGCACTGTCCGGACGATCGGCCGCCGCCCGTCAACCGCCACGCCCATACCGCCCGGCGCGCTGATCCCGCTTCGGCGCGGGCTCATAGGCGATGGGGAGGCCAGAACCACGATCGCGGCCCGAAAGACACCGGGCCCGAGCGACCGTCAGCTAATATACCTCATCCTCGCCTGCGCTTTTCGCGACTGGTCCGGCCGCAGGTGTGCAGCGGATTGCCCTATGGGATCGACGGATCGGCGGACGATGATGCGCGCCGCCGGGCGGGCGGCGCTTTCGCCATCAGTTCGACGCGTGCGATGAGACCGTTGGTGCCAATGCGATTGCGCAACGACACGCGGGCGCCTATTCGATCGGCGATGGCGCGAACGATGGCGAGGCCGAGGCCGGTGCCCTCGCCGCCTTCGGTGTGGCGGGTGAAGGGTTCGAACACCCGGCCCAGCATATGCTCCGGCAGACCCGGGCCGGTATCGCTGATCTCGACCGCGACAATCTCGCCGCCCGGCTCAACCCGGATCTCGACCCGCCCGCCAGCAGTGGTGTAGCGCACAGCGTTGTCGATCAGATTGGTGAACAGCACGGCGAGCTCGTGTGGCGCCGCAGCAACTTCGATATCGGCTTCAGGCGCGGCCGCGATCGCGATTTTTCGAGCGGCGGCGAGCGGCGCGGCGGTGGCGATCGCCTCGCCGATCGCGGCCGACAGATCCGCGCCGCCCGTCTCGACAGGGGTGGAGGCGGCCTCGGCGCGGGCAAGCGCGAGGAGCTGCGCGGTCAGCGCCGACATTCGTTTGAGCCCTTGTTCGATGTCGTCGAGCAGATCGCGGTCATGTTCCGTGCCGGCGCGCTTGAGATTGCCGATTTGCAGGCGGAGCGCGGTCAACGGCGTCCGCAGCTGATGCGCCGCGTCCGAGACGAACCGGCGCTGCAGAGCGAGCGCCTCTGCAAGACGAGCAAGGGCGGCATTGACGGCGGCGACGAGCGGCGCGACCTCGCTCGGAATACCGTGTGTCGCCAGCGGTGCGCGCGCATCGGGCGCGCGGTCTTCCAGTTCACGCGCAAGTGCATAGAGGGGCTGCAGAATGTGGCCAACGAGCAGCCGGACGAGAAGCCATGACAGAGGGATCAGCAGCAGCACCGGCGCAAGCGTCTTCCAGGCCGCGCCGAGCGCGATCTCCTCGATCACCGCTAGGCGCTGCGATACCTGGACGGTCCGCCGGGGGCCAGCAAGAGTGTAGGTGCGCCAGCGTTCTCCTGCGCCCGTCAGTTCGGAAAAGCCGGTGGCGGCTTGGCGCGGCAGCACAATGCCCGGCGGCGTCGCCCGCAGCATCCGGCCGGCGGCGTCCCACACCTGGACGGCAACGACATCGCTCGGATCGAGCCCGGCCCGCGCCGAATCCACAGCGATGCCGATCGGGTTGCCAAGGTTGAGCGCGATCTGCCGCAGTTGATCGTCGAGAAAATGGTCGGGATCGTGGCGGGTGATCAGATAAGCGGCGCTGGCGCCGATCAGGCCCATCGCGACCAGCAGAAGCGTGAACCACAGGGTCAGCCGACCGCGCAGCGATATCGTGCCGGTCATCTCGGTACCATCCAACCGCTGCCGCGGACGTTCCGGATCACCTCCTTGTCGAACCGTCGCCGCAGGTAGTGGATCAGCACGTCGACCGCATTGCTCTCGACCTCCTCTCCCCATCCGTAGATCGCCTCTTCGAGCTGGCTGCGCGAGAGGATCGTCCCGGGGCGTTGCATCAAGGCGTGCAGCAGTGCGAACTCGCGCTGCGGCAGCACTTGGGTCTTGCCGCGATAGCTCGCCTCGTGGCTGGCAAGGTCGAGAATGATCTCGGCCGAGCGGATCTGCGAGGTCGCGTGCCCGGCGTGACGCCGTACGACGGCGCGCAACCGCGCCGACAGCTCGTCGAAATCGAACGGCTTGATAATGAAATCATCGGCACCGCCGTCGAGACCGGCAACCCGGGTCTCGACGTCATCGCGCGCGGTGACGATCAGCACCGGGGTGGGATCGCGCCCGCGCCGCATTTCCTTGAGCACGTCGAGACCCGCTCGCCCGGGCAGGCCAAGATCGAGCAGCACGGCCGAATAACGGCCGGTGCGCAGCGCAAGCAAGGCATCAGGACCGGTGCGCGCCCAATCGACGGCGGCGCCGGTATCCTGGAACGCGCGAACGAGGCTTCGACCGATCAGTACGTCGTCCTCGACCAGCAGAATCCGCATCGATGCCGCTCCCTTTCCCTTTTTTCCAAGGCGCCAGGCTCAACTCTCGCTGCGCAGCTTCTCGACGACGGCAATCCGCGCTGAGCGGAGCGTGCCAGCGGCTGCGGCCGCCACCACCAGCGCGGCGACAACGATCAGGCAAACAAGATACGTCCATGGTATGGATGGCGCCTCCGGCGGCGGATCGAAGACCCCGGTTAGCAATTTGATCAGAACGCAGGCGATCGCGGCACCGGCAGCGAGGCCGACCAAGGCGCCGACGAGGAGGAAGAGGGCGGCCTCGCTCCACACGAAGGCGCCGAGCTGGCGCGGATCAGCGCCGAGCGCCATCAGGATCGCGAAAGAGCGCCGCCGGTCGGCGAAACCGAGCCTCAGGACCAGCCCAGCCGCGGCCGCGACCATCAACAGGGCAAAGGCCAGCTCCAGCCGGGTAAGGCCAGCCAGATCGACGGCGGTCAGGCTCGACCCCAGCAACTGCCGTATCCGGCCGATATCGCTGACTTTGACGCCGGGCAATCCGGCAACCGCGCGCGCTGCCGCCGCAGCGGCGACGGCGGGGTCGCCCGTGACCCGCATCAGCACGACCTCGCGCGCCGGCGAGCCGGTTTTCTCAGCGACATAGCTCGCGTTCGCCACCAGAAAGGAATCCTTCGGCGCCGTCGGAAACTCGCGTACCACGCCGATAAAGTGAAACGGGACGGCATGATATTGATGGTCCGTGGCGCTCTGCAGGCGCAGATTGATGCGATCCCCCGGCGTCAGCCGGTAGTCGGTCACGGTCTCCTGAGAGACGAGCACCCCGTCCGGCGTGTGGGCGAGCGCGGCCAGAGCGGCCTTCGCATCGCCTCCGGCGAAATAGGCGTCCGACATATCGGTAGCGCGGCCGATCGTGCTCGGGTCGATGCCATAGAGGTCCTGGAGGTCGGTGCCGACATAGGCATAGCGGTGCTGCATCGGCTCGGCGGCGCGCACGCCCGGGAGCTTTCGCAACGCAGCGAGCGCGTTGGCGGCGGGGGCCGCGGTGCTGCCGGTTACAGTCACGTCCGCCCCGTTGGTCAGCTCGGCATCGACCCGCGCCTGTGCGCGGTAGGTCGTGTTGAAAATCGCGGTCGAGGCGGCAAATGCGAAGGCGAGCGCTGTCAGCGCGATGCCGATCGTCAGCCGCCGGCGGCGGCGCGCAAAGGTGGCGGCGACGAGGCCCGACAGCGGGCCGGCGAGCGGCTTCAGGAGGCGCGAGATTGCGGAGCGTCCTCGCGACAGGCCGCCGCGGGCGAGGCGCACCGTAAGCAGACCGAGCCCGATCCACAGCAGCAGCGGGGCAAGGAAGGCGGTATAATCGACCGAAGTCCCGGCAACGCCCTCGGGCGCCAATACGATCTGATAGCCGGCGGCGGCCGAGCGCCAGAATACTGCCGCAGCCAGAACAAGCAGGACAACGTCGAGATAGGCGCGCGCCCAAAGCGGGCGCCATTGCGGCTCGGCGACGCGGGTGGCGGCGGCGACCGTGACGTGGCGGATCCGGTTCCATGCCGGCACCAGAATGGCGGCGAGCGACAGGGCAAGCCCGAGCGCGACAGAGCCGGCAAGCCATGGCAGCCCGAGGCGCGTTGCCGCACTTGTAGCGAAAAACGCATGCGCGGCGATCTCCGCAAGAATGCTTCCCGCAGCGACGCCGACGACGCCCACCATCGCGGCCTCTGTCGCCGACAATGCCAGGACCTGCCCGGCACTCGCGCCGCGCATCCGCAACAGCGCCTCCTCCCGCCGTCTGCGGTCCGTGCTCGACGCGGTCACGATTACGGTCAGCAGCGCCGCCATGATTACGCCGGGCGCTCCGAGGAACAGAAACAGGACGCGCGCATAGAGTGCGTCCTCGCGCACTGCGCCGAGCCGCGCGGCGAGGTTGTTGGCGAGCAGCGCCTTGCCGACAGCGCGCGCCTCGAAATTGCGGCCCTGAGCACCGGCTGCGACATAGGCGGCGACCGGATCTTGCGGCAGGCCGCCGTGATCGAGACCGACATGCAGCTGGTCGCGTATCGTATCCGGCCGGGCGGCGGCCTGCGCGTCGAACAGCCGGTGCCACAACGCCGCCGGTAGCAGCAGCACATTGTCGGGCGGCGCCTGCGGGGCAACGCCCGGCGACACGCCAATGGACTGAAACAACTGGTCGGCGTTCGGGAGCTCGACGATCCCGGCGACCCTCACCGCTCCGTCGGGCTGCGCCGCGCGATGGATTGTCACCGTGTCGCCGATTCCGACATGCAGGTTCGCCGCCGTCTGCTGGGCGACCAGCACGCCGTCGCGCGAGCCGAGCAGCAAGCGAAATTGCCCCGGAAAGGCTGCGCCGTAAGAAGGGGGGAGGCCGAGCACCTGCCCGGGGCCCGTCACCTGCACGGTGCCGCCGGTCTCGGCTGTGAGCCCTTGCACATCGGCATAGCCGATCCATTCCACCCTGCGTACCGACGCGGCCTTGCGCACGGCGGCCTCGATGGCGGCGCGCTCGGCGCCCGGAAGAAGCTGCACCTGCCAGTCGACCGGCACGGCAGCGGCCGCGCGCTCGGTCATCGAGGCCGTGCTCGCGCGCACAAACGCGCCAAGCGCGGCCAGCAATGCCACCGCAAGCGCCACGCCAGCCGCCGTGCCCAACAAGCTCCCGCAACGGGCGCGCAGCAGCCCGAAGGCCCACAGCCGCAGCATCTCACCCCCCCGTTCCGGCCGTATCGAGATGGCCGTGATCCATGCGCCAGATCCGTTGCATGCGGCCCGCAACGGTCTCGTCATGCGCCGCCACGACAAGGGCGGCCCGGGAATGCTCGGCCCAGCCGAGAATGCGGTCGAGCACGGCGGCGCTGGTCGCGCGGTCGAGTTGCCCGGTCGGCTCGTCGGCGAGAAGCAGGCGCGGCGATGATGCGACCGCTCGGGCCAGCGCGACGCGCTGAGCTTGACCGCCCGAAAGTTCCTCCGGCAAGCAGTCTGCCAGATCCTCGATGCCAAACACCGCCAGCGCCGCGCGGGCTCTCGTCTCGGCCGCCGATCCCGCACCGATGAGCAATAGGGGTAGCTCGATATTTTCGAGGCTGGTCAAGGCCGGCATCAGACTGATCGTCTGGAACACGATGGCGATCTGCCGGGGCCGCAGCGCCGAGGTCCGGTCGAGCGCCGGCCAGCTGACGCAACCCGAACTTGGCTGGTCAAGCCCCGCCATCAGATTGAGGAGGGTCGATTTGCCGCTGCCCGATGGGCCGATGATCGCGATTCGCTCGCCGGCCCTGACTTGGCAGCAGGCGTTCACCAGGGCCGGCACCCGGGTGCCGTTGGCGAAGCTGCGCGAGACGTGCTCGGCCTCGAACAGGATCTCAGGCGCGCTCAATGCGGCCATCCCTGATCATGACGACCCGGTCGGCGCAGCGCGCCACCGCGGCGCTGTGGGTTGCAACGAGGACTGCCGCACCCGACCGGCAAGCCTCGTCGAGCCGATCGAGCACAAGCTTCTCGGTCTCGGCATCGACCTCGGCGGTCGGCTCGTCGCAGATCAGCACGTCCGGCATCGCCGCCAGTGCGACGGCAAGCCCGGCGCGGGCGGCCTCACCCCCCGACAGCTCTGCCGGATAGGCACCGGCGCGAGCCGAGAGGCCAAGGCCTTGCAGCAGCCTGGGGATGCGGCCGGGATCGCCGCGGCGGGCGAGTTGCAGCTGCAGGGCGATATTGCCGACGACCGTCAGATGGGCGAACAGGTTGCCATTCTGTTTGAGCATGCCGATGTGGCGCAGGCGCAGTCGGGCGCGCTCGCTTTCTGGTCGCCGCGTCAACCGCTCGCCCATGACCTCGACGCGGCCGCCGTCCGGCTCGTCGAGACCGGCGAGACAGGCGAGCAGCGTCGACTTGCCGCTGCCCGAGGGACCCACAAGGGCGACGAATTCGCCGCGCTCTACGGTCAGATCGACGCCGCGCAGAGCCATGATCTCATCAGAGTCGGTGTGATAGAAGCGGTAGAGCTCAAAGGCGCGCAGCCCCGGCACGCTCACCTCCACCGAAACGAATTCGCCATCAGGCGCCACTGGTCGGCGTTATCGGCGCCCGCCGGCGCCGCGAAATCGGCGGTCACGGCCTTGCCCCCCTTAAAAAAATAAAACGCTCATGCTCAAGCCGTATCCGCTTGCCGGTGACTTGGTTCGGCTCCGAGTCGGAGGTGTAGACGATCTGCACGGCCGGTCCGCCTTTGAGGCGAACGTTCCTGATCGAAGCAATCTTGACGGCGTGCCCGCTCGCAATCAGCCCGGCCGTCTCACGCGCGCGCGCCGAGCCGGCACCCGGGGCCGCAGCGGACCGTGCCACGGCGATATCGATGATATTGTACTTGTCGAAAAAGCGGACGCCGTCCGGCCGGTCCATCCGCGACCATCCCTCCGGCACCTGCAAGAGGAAGCCGAGAGGCGAGGCATAGGATACGAAAACCTGGTTGTCCGGAATATCTCCCAGCGGATTCTTCTCGGCCCGGACCGCCCTCTCCGCCGCGGCGATGCTTGGCACGCCGATCGACCAGAAGGTCACGGCCACGGCCAGACCCGCCGCAACCCAACAGCGTTTGCGGCCGATGTTCGTGCGCGTCATCAAGCGCTCCTTTTCACGTCTCTGCGCGGGAGAGCACATCACCCGAGAATTAGACCAGACTTAGAACCGGGTTGAACCACCGAGAGCGCAACATTGGCGCTTGTTTCTCGTCGCCCCGGCGCGGGTCCGCAGATGCCAACCTAGGGCTTATTTTGGGCAATCCTTATGATGCTTCAACGTGAATCCGGCCTTGGGTCGGCTGTGCAATCGCCGGCACCGCCGCCGTTTCGATCCCCGGCGCGGTGCGGTTCTTCGGGATCGGGTTTTTGCGGCTGATCTCCCGCGGGGGCAGTTCGCTGCCCTTATCGCACAGCTCCTTGACGCGATAGAAGCCGTCGCGGTGGCGGCTCCTCATCTGCGGGCATGGCTGACCCGCCGGCACGGAGGGTAAGCTATTGCCGAGCCGCCTGGCTGATTCCGGCGGCCCGCCCCTCGCTCGGATGATCTTCTGATCCTGGGCGGTATTGTCGTGTCTCCGTGCTTGGCATTGTAGAACTTTAAATTGACGACTCGTTTCAAAACGAACGGTTTTTGGCAGCGCCGGATATGAACCGCCGCGCGGGCCGATCCGGGATTTCTAATCCCGTACCGTCAGTCCGATCACGACCGGCATCGCCAGCAGCACGAGCGGCAATTGCACGAGAATGCCGGCGATGATCGCAATCGCCAGCGGCTGCAGCATCTGGTCGCCCGAACCGCTGATCGCGGCGCCCAAAGGCAGCAATGCCAACACCATCGCAAACGTGCTCATCGTGATCGGCCGCAGGCGATTGAGCGCCGCCTCGTAAAGGGCCTGGCGCGGCGGCATCGTCTTTGCGAGCGCCTGGTATTCGGAGACGAGAAAGATCGCCATCTCGGTCGCGATGCCGACGATCATGACCATGCCCATCATTGCCGTGATGTTCAGCTCGACCCCGCTCGCCCACAGCCCGATGAACACCGCGCTCGTCGAGATCAGCGAGCTGAGGATGATGATGATCGGCAGCGAGAAGCGCTCGTAAAGGAACAGAAGCAGAACGATTTCCGCCATCGCGGCGGCGGCGAACACCTTGATCATGCCGCGCACCGCAAGCTGCTGCTGCTTGTAGGCTCCGCCGATCGTGTAATAGACCCCGGCGGGCATCAGGCCCGGCCGAGCGAGAACCTTCTTCACCGCGGCGGCGGTCGAGCCGAGATCGTGGCCGCCGCCGATCTGGGCGGTCACGGCGACAATCTGCGCAAGGTTGTCGCGGGTGATTTCGGGCTGGCCGGCAACGAAGGTGATATGGGCGACGGTGTCGAGCGGGAAGACGTGCCCCTGCCGCGAGCGGATCGGCAGCTTGCCGAGCTGATCGCGATAGATCCTGCTCTGCGGCGGATCCAGCCACAGCCTGACCCCGACCGGGCGCACGGCGCCGAGATAGCGCGTGACGACCGCGCCGTGCAGGTAATGGTAGAGCTGCGCTTCGATCTCGGCGGCGGTAATCCCCTCCATCGCCGCCGCCGCCGGGTTGACGCGGATGTCGAGAGCATCGCCGGCCGGAATGACGCCGTTGTTGACCGAAGCCGGTTCGATGCCGGGCACGCTTTTGATCGCCGTCGCGACCCGGGCGGCGACGCCGCCGAGCACGGCCGGGTTTTTGGCGGAGAGCTCGATGACGATCGGCTGCCGCCGGCCGACCATGTCCCCGATCATGTCGCCCAATAGCTGATGCGTGTCGAAGGCGATGCCGGGCACCTCGTTCGTGATCTTTTTCGTGACCTCGTCCATGACCGTCCAGATCGGCGGCCGGCGCGCGGCCGGGATCAGCCGGACAAAGAAGTCGCCCTGATAGGTCTCGGCGAGATCGCCGCCGAGACCGGCCCCGGTGCGGCGCGAATAGGTATAGACGTAGGGGTCCTGCTTCAGGATCGCCTCGACTTCCTCGAGCTCGCGATTGGTTTCGGCGAGCGAGGTGCCGGGAGCCGTCTGATAATCGAGCACGAAACCGCCCTCGTCCATGCGCGGCAGGAACCCGGTTCCGACATGGCGGTAGGCGAGATAACCGGCGCCGGTCAGCCCCAACACCGCGATCCCGATCAGCCATGGCTGCGCGAAGAGCAGGCGCAGCACCCGGCCATGGGCCCGCCGCAGCCAAGTTTCCCGCCCGTGTTGCGGGTCCTGCCAGCGCTCGAAATCGATGATGCCGCGCGCCAGCAAGGGCACCGTGAACGCCGTCAGCAGATAGGAGATGACAAGGGCCGAAGCCATCGTCAGCGCCAGGAATTTGAAGAAGGCGCCGGTGACTCCGGACAAAAAGGCGAGCGGCAGGAAAATGATGATCGTGGCCAGGCTCGATCCCAATAGCGGCGAGAAAAACTCCCGTGCCGCCAGCAGCACGGCCCTGCGCGAATCGGCCAAGCCGGGCAGGCCGGCGCGGCGTGCGATGTGCTCGATCATGACGATGACGTCGTCGATCAATAGCCCGATCGCCGCGGCGATCCCGCCCAGGGTCATGATGTTGAAGCTCATCCCCAGCAGCGACAATAACAGCACCGTGATCAGCACCGACAGCGGCACCACGATGGTCGCGACCAACGTCACCCGCCAGTTGCGCAGAGAGGCCAGGATCACCGCCCCGGCGAAGACGAGCCCGATCGCGATCGCCTCTTCGAGCGCGGTGATCGCGGAGCGCACCAGCTCGGTCTGGTCATACCATTTGTAGAGGTGGATCGATTTCGGCTGGCTGCGCATGAAGAGCGCGAGCCGTTCGGCCACCTGGCGCGCCAGGCTCAGCGAGTCGGCGCTGTCCTGCTGATAGACGTCGAAGGTCACCGCCGGCCGCCCGTTGTCGTCGACCAAGAGCCATTGCGGCACGCTGCCCATGCTGACCCGGGCGAGGTCGCCCAGCCGCACGATCCCGCCCTTGCCGTTCCTGAGTTCGACATCGGCGACCGCGGCGAGGGAGCGAAACGCGTTGTTGGCGACCGTCAGATAGAGCAGGTCGTTGTCTTCAAGCCTGCCGACCGCGTTGACGGTATTCGTCGCGGCGATGGCGTTGGCGACGTCGGCCAGGGTCAGGCCGTAGGCGGCCAGCTTCTCCGGACTGATCGACACCTCCACCTCGGGGGTCTTTCCGCCGAGGACGCCGACGCGCCGCACGCCCGGAATACCGGTCAACAGCGGCGCGATCTGGTATTGCGCCAGGCGGCGCAGCGCGGCCGGCGATGCCCTGTTCGAGATCAGCGCATAGGAGACGAACGGCATCAGGGCGTTCGGGCTCATCTGCAGGGCCGTATATCGCGTCCCCCGCGGCAGGCTCGGCAGCTGCTGCGCAAACGCCGCATCGACCGAGAGCAGCGCCTGCCGCATGTCCGTCCCCCATGGAAAATCGACAAAAAGCTGCGCCGAACCGCGCGAGGTGCGCGAGGTGATGCCGACGGCGCCGGGCACGGCGCGCGCCGCTTCCTCGAGCGGCTCGGTCACCTCGATCAGCATCTGCCGCGCCGGCATGCTGCCGGCGCTGACTTCGACGCGGATGCGCGGGAAGTCGACGACGGGGAACAGTCCGACCGGGAGCGTGACGCCGGCATATATCCCGGCCAGGGCAAGGGCGAAGGCGAGAAAGACGAGCGAGCGGCGATGATGCTCGATCCAGGCGACAAAGCTCATTTCCCGGCGGTCCCGGCTGGGTTGGCAAGGCGTATCCGCATGCCGTTTTCGAGCTGGTAGTTGCCGGCCAGCACCAGCGGTGCGGCGGGATCGAGCGGCCCGGCCACGACGTTCTCCGCGCCGCTGCCGTCGAGGACGCGCACCGCAACCTTGCGGGCGACCATATTGACCGCCTGGACGACATAGGGGGCGCCGCTGTCGTCGACCAAAATCGCCTGATGCGGCACGATATAGCCGTGCACCGTGCCGATCACGATCCCCGCCTTGGCCATCGTCCCCGCCAGAAAAGCCCCGGGCGGCAGAGCGATCTCGACCGGGACGAGACCGGTCGTCGGCTCGACCACCGAGCCGCGCAATACGACCCTGCCGGTAACCGAATCCTCGGCCCCGAGCGGGGTAATGCTGGCCGGCTCGCCCGGCCTGATCGCCAGCGCGCGGTCGGGCATGACGCCGACCCGCAGAACGAGCGCATTCGGCCGCGCCAGCGCGAGGAGGGCCGCACCCTGGGCGACGATCGCGCCGGGGCTGGTCGAAACGGCGGTGACGATCGCGCGAAACGGTGCCCGCAGGATCTGCGCCGCGCCCGCCCCTTCGGCGGCCAGCGCGGCGAGCGCCGCGCGCGCGTCGGCCTGCGATTTCCGGGCGTCGGCGAGCTGCTGCCGGGTCGCCAAATGCTGTCCGAGCAATGTCTGGGTGCGTCGCACGAGCGCGTTCGCGGCCTGCAGCGCCGATTGGGCCTGGGCGTAGGCGGCCGCCGTCCCCGGGCTTGGTTCGAGGCGCAGCAGCGGCGCGCCTGCGGCGACCTCCTCGCCCGGCCGCACATAGACGCCGCCGACCACCGCCGTGATCGGCGCCATGACGGTCCGCCGCGCCGCCGGATCCGGCTCGACCGTGCCATAGGCAGTGACGATGCGCGGCAGGCTGCCCTGGCGCAGCCGCGCCAATTGCACCAATACGCTGGGGCCGCCGCCAGCCTGCGCCGCCGCCAGCGTCGCGATGCCGAGGCATAAGGCGCCCGCGATCGCCGCAAGGCCCTTCATGACCGCCGCATCCGCTCGGGGGGCGCAATCCGCGTCCGCGGCAGGCCGAGGCCGAGTTCAACGGACAAAAAGACCCGATCCTCGCCGCGGGTGCGCGCCAAGGCCACAACCTGCAGCGCGCGCCTGAGCGCGGTGGTCTCATAATCGGTCAGGCTGCGTTGGTCGAGATTGCCCTCGGCATAGGCCCGCCTGGCCGTCGCGGCGAGCGCACGGGCCGCGGCGGCGGCCTTGCGGGCGCGGGCAAGATCCGCGGCCACCTGGCCGAGCTGCGCGCGCAGGGCGCGCACGGTCCCGAGCGCGGCGTCGAGCCGCGCCCTGTACTGGGCGCGCAACAGCAGCCGCGTCGCCCGCGTCTCGGCGATCCGGCCCTGATTGCGGTCGAAGATCGGCAGGGCGAAGGTGAAGCTCGGCCCCAGGGTCACGATTGCCGAGGTGTCCGAGCCGTAGGCGGGGCCGAGGGTGAAAGCCGGAAATTGGCCGAGAATGGCCGCCCTGACGTTTTCCTCGGCCGCGCGGTAGCCGAAGCGCAGCGCGACCAGATCGGGGCGGCGCTGCGGCAGGCTGGCGGCGAGCCGATCCAGATCGGGCGGCAGCGGCCCGAAAACCGGGCGCGCAATCGCAAAGCGCACATTCGGGACAAGGCCGAGCAAAGCGTCGAGAGCCTGCCAGTCCTTCAGTCGGGCAAGCTGCTGCGCGGCCAGGGACTGCGCCGCCGCGGCCTGGGCGGCGAGCAGGGGAGAGAGCGCCGCAATCGTCAGATTGCCGGCGGCGATCGCCGTCCTGACCTGGGCGATCTCGCCCGCTATCAGCTCGGACTCCCGCCGGGTCAGCGCGATCGCGCGCTCGCCCCAGTAGAGATCGACCGCAAGCTGTCGCGCTTTCTGCGCGACCTGCCATTCGCGCCACAACAGGTCGGCATCGACCTGATAGACCCGCGCCCGCGCCGACCTGACCCGGGCGTCGTGGACGATCAGCGCGGCGATGTCCTGCGCCAGGGAGGCCGTAATCGCGGAGGTAATCCCCGGTCCGCCGAGCAGGGCGCCATAGCTGAAACTGGCGGAGGGGTTGGGCAATAGTGTCGCCTGCAAGAACCGCCCCCGGGCGACCCCGATCTCGCCGGGCGCGGATTTGAGATCCGGATTGTTGAGAATGGCAAGCAGCCCGATCTGGTCGAGGCTCAGCGGTTTCGCGATATCGACCCTGAAGGCCGGCGCGCGCGCGCCGCGGCGCGGGAGGCTCAGATCGAGCTGCGCAAGGCTTGTGGCGAGATCGGGCCGGCGCGGCAGCGGCAGCGGATGATAGCTGGCGCAGCCGCCCAGCGCGACGCAGGCCGCCAGCACTGCCCGCAACCCCCGATCCCGGTTCATCGGCCGGACACGTCGTCCGGGCGCGAAGAGGGCGGGAATAAGATCGGCGCAAAGCTTCGGGTCGTAACCACGATCGGTTTTCTCGTCTAAGCTGGATCTGCGAAAGGCGCCGCAACGATACCGCCGCGGACATTGTCGCGACATTGCCGCAAGATTGGGATTTCGTAACTTGACGGAAACGGAATAAGCCGCTCACGTCCTTCACAAGCGGCGCCGGGGACGCTTGATGCGATGAAGATCCTGGTGATCGAAGATGATCCGGAAACGGCGGACTATGTCGTCAACGGTCTCGCCGAGGAGGGCTATCTGACCGTACGCGCGGCGAGCGGGGATGAAGGGTTGTTCCGCGCCGCCGCGGAGCATTTCGACCTTCTGATCGTCGATCGGATGCTGCCGGGTCTCGACGGCCTTGCCGTTGTCAAGACGTTGCGCGCCGCCGGCAATCGGACCCCGGTCCTGTTTCTGACGGCGCTCGGAGGGATCGACGACCGGGTGACGGGTCTCAATTCCGGCGGCGACGATTATCTGGTCAAGCCCTTCGCCTTTGCCGAACTGGTCGCGCGGGTCGGGGCCCTGCTGCGCCGCCCGCCGGCGCATCCGGTCGCGACCCGGCTGCAGGTTGCCGATCTCGAACTCGACCTGCTCTCGCGCACGGTGCGCCGGGCCGGGCACGTCATCGACCTGCAGCCGCGCGAATTCCGGCTGCTCGAATATCTGATGCGGCATGCCGGGCAGGTGGTGACGCGCACGATGCTGCTCGAGAATGTCTGGGATTTCCATTTCGATCCGCGCACCAACGTCGTCGAGACCCATATCAGCCGATTGCGCAGCAAGATCGACAAGGGGTTCGAGCCGGAGCTGATCCAGACCGTGCGCGGGGCCGGCTATCGTGTCCGTCATCCTGCCTAGAGTGCTGCGCACCTCGAGCTTCCGCCTGACCGTGCTGTATGCGGGGCTGTTCGGGGTTTCCGTGCTGATCCTGTTCGCGGTGATCTACTGGGCGACCGGCCTTTACATGACCAGTTCGCTCGATGCGGCGGTCGACAGCGACCTGACCGAACTTGAGGACAGCTTTCGCTCCGGCGGGATCGCGGCGGTGACGGCGCGGATCGACGAGCGCGTGCGGCAGATGCCGCGCGGCCCGATGTTCTATCTGCTGCAGGACAGGGGCGAAAGCGTGCTGGCCGGCAATCTGCCGGCCTTTCACGGCGGCCAGGGGTGGTTTGACCTGACGACGCCGCAGCCCGCTCGGCATGGCGGCGAGCGGGAGGGCGCGATCCGCGCCCGCGGGGTCGTATTGCCCGACGGAAAGTATCTGATGGTCGGCATCGACGCGTTTCCCCGCCTCGAAATGCATGAGCTGATCCTGAAGGCCTTCGGGTGGGGCTCGATGATCACGCTGGTGCTCGCCTTCGGCGGCGGCGCGCTGATCAGCGGCGGATTGCTGCGGCGCATCGAAACGGTCAGCCGCGCGGCGCGCGACATCATGGACGGCGACTTCTCGCGGCGCATCCCCGGCCGCGGCACCGATGACGAGTTCGATCATCTGGTCTCGAGCTTGAACACGATGCTCGACCGCACCGAACAGGCGATGGAGAGCGTGCGCCAGGTCTCCAACGACATCGCGCATGATTTGCGCACGCCGCTGACCCGGCTGCGCCAGCGCCTCGAACTGGCCCAGCACCGGGCCCGGTCGGTCGAGGCCTGGCGGAGCGCGGCGGCCGCCTGCATTGCCGAGATGGATGCGATCCTGGAGACCTTCGGCGCCTTGCTGCGTATCGCCCAGATCGAGAGCGGAGTGTCGATGCGCCGTTTCGACCGGCTCGACCTGTCGGCGCTGCTGCACACGGTCGCCGAGGTTTACCAGCCGATGGCCGACGAGAAGGGCCAGCGCTTTACCGCCGCGATCGCCGCCGGGCTGACGGTCCGCGGCGATCGCGAACTGCTGACCCAGATGCTCGCCAACGTCATCGAAAACGCGATGAAGCATTCGCCGCCCGGCGCCTCTATCGATCTGCACGCGCGGGCCTTTGCGGCCGCCGTCGAGGTCGTGGTCAGCGACAGCGGGCCCGGCATACCGGCGGCGGAACGGGACCACGTATTCCGGCGCTTTTACCGGCTGGAGGGCAGCCGCAGTACGCCGGGCAGCGGTCTTGGACTGAGCCTGGTGGCGGCCATTGCGGCCCTGCACCAAGTCAAGATCGAGCTTGCCGACAATGCTCCCGGACTGCGGGTCCTGCTGCGCTTTTCCTCGCCGGAGGCGAGCGAGTGCCGGCCCGGCGCGCCGGCGCTCGCGCATCCGGCGACGGAACCCCGGCCGATCGGCGCAATCGCCCCCCGCCGATCATGAGCGCCGTGGCGCATGCCGGCAGCCCGGGCGGGCGCGGCAGACGACGATGGGCCGCCTGCGACCGCTCCGCCCGATCCCGGCATGTGACAAATAAATTTGAAAAATCCGCACCGTTTGAGCCCGGCCGTGGCTTGACTTCGATAAATCGATCTGCGATCGGGACCGGCCGGGCATGATCCGGAATTAAAAACCGTGATCGGCGGGGGGAGCGGGATGGACAGCGCATGGCGAGAACAGCGGATCCGGGAGCGGGCCTACGCGATCTGGGAAAGCGAGGGGCGGCCCGCCGGCCGGGCCGAGGCCCATTGGCTGCAGGCCGAAGCCGAGATCGCGGACGAAGCGCGGCAATCCGAGCAGGGCGCGGCGCGGGCGTCGAAACGCCTGGCGGCGCGCGCGAAAAAGCAGGGTTCCGCCGGCCCGGCCGGAGCGCCGGCGCATTCCGGACGGCGGCGGGCATAGCGAAGCGGGCGGCGGCTATCCGCCGCCTGCGGCCGGGCGCCGGGCCGGGCCGGGCGCCGCAAGCACGTGGATCGCCTCGGCTTCGATCTCGACCATCACGCGCCTGCCGGGAGCGAGGCCGAGAGTGCGCACTTCCCGTTTTGTCAAATGCGCGAGGAGCGGAAAGCCGCAATCGAGCCTCACCTTGTAGAAGGGGCCGAAGGACGTGACGGCGCCGACCCGGGCGGCCAGCCGGTTGACCGCCGCTGCCGCCGCGCCCGCGCCCTCGGCGGGGGCGGGGGCGACATCCTCGGCGCGGATGCACACCGTCACCTCGCCGGCCGTCGCCGCCGGCCGCGCGGCGAGGATCGCATCGCCGATCGCGACATGCATGACCCCGTTCGCATGGCCGAGAGAGCGGCCTTTGAGGATATTCTCGATGCCGAGAAAATTCGCGACGGCCGTATCGGCGGGCCGGCGCAAGACCTCGGCGGCTTCCCCCGCTTGAATGATGCTGCCGTTGTCCATGACCGCGATCTTGTCGGCGAGCGCCTCGACGTCGCTGCGCTCGTGCGTCACAAAGATCGCCGGCACCCCGCTCTCGCGCAGGAACGCTTTCAATTCGTCGCGCAGCAGCTCTCGGGTCGGCATGTCGAGCGCCGAGAACGGCTCGTCGAACAGGAACAGTTGCGGCTGCGCAGCAAGGGCGCGCGCGAGCGCGACCCGCTGCTTTTGTCCCGGGCTCAACGTGTCCGGATAGCGCGCGGCGAGGGCGGCAACGTCGAAGCGCGCAAGCAGCCTCAAGGGATCGACGCCGCGCCGCCCGAAAGCGACGTTCCGGGCCACCGTCAGGTGCGGAAACAGGCCGAAGTTCTGGAACATCAGGCTGATATGCCGCCGTTCCGGCGGCAGCCGCGTCACCTCGCGGCCGCCGATCAGGATGTGGCCGCCAAGAAGCCGGTGAAAGCCGGCGATCGCCTCGAGGCTGACCGATTTGCCGGCGCCGTTCGGCCCGAGAATGACGAGGATCTCGCCCTGATCGAGAGAGAGATTGAGATCGCGCAGCGTGAAGGCGCCCAATTGCAGCCGCAGATTTGTGACCCGGATCGCGCCGGCGCTCATCGCCCGCTCCCGATCGGCACCTCTCTGCCATAGGCGAGCTGGCGGAACAGGATGAACAGCGCCAGGCAGACGATCATCAGCAGCACCGCCATCGCCGCCGCCTCGTCGAGGCCGAACCGCAAAAACAGCTCGTAGACTTTGACCGGGGCCGTCATCGGGTAATAGACGAGGATGGCGACGGCGGCGAATTCGCTGATCGCGCGCGCATAGGTCAGCACCAGGCCGGTCATGATGCTGCGGCGGGCCAGCGGCAGGGTCACGCGCAGAAATGTGCGCCAAGGCCCGAGCCCCAGAGTGCGGGAGACCTTTTCGAGCCGCGGATCGACGCTCTCGAAGCCGATGCGGGCGGCGTTGACCGTATAGGGGGCGGCGACGAACAGCATCGCCGCGACAATCCCGGCAAGCGTGCCCCAGAATTTGAGGCCGAACAGCGCGGCGGCCGGCATGCCCACGACACCCCGCCGGCCGAGCACGGAGAGCAGGGCGATGCCGGCGACCGGGTGCGGCACCGACAATGGAATGTCGATCAGGGCGGCGAGCAACCCCCTGCCCGGAAACGAGGTGCGCGCCAGCACATAGGCCAGCGGCACGCCGAAAAGGGCGGCAAAGGCGACGGTCACAAACGCCGCTTTGAGACTGAGCGCGATCGCCCCCTCGACCGAGGGCTGCATCGCCACCCGTGCGAGGGTCGCCCCCGATTGCATCGCCGCCAGCCCCAATAGCGGGATCACGATGAAGGCCACCAGCATGCTGCCGAGGAGCCAGAAGACCAGCAGCAGCATGCGCGGCCGGCCCGATATCCGGCCGCCGGCGATCCGATCCGTCCACCCGGCCGGCGTCAGGCTCACGGTGACGGCCAAGCCGTGACGAGCGGCCGCAGGCTTGCCGGCATCGCCGCGCGCCCCACCGCGACGGCCGGAGCGAGCGAGCCAAACCCGCTCTGTTGCAGGATCCTCTGGCCCTGCGGCCCGAGCAGCAACGCCACATATTTCCGCGCCCACGGCGCCTGCGGCGCATTGTTCGGGATCGTCACCGCATAGACGATCGGCGCTCCCGCGACATCGCCGTTCTTGGTGTGCACGACCGCACTCCGATAGAGCCGCGCCAGCTTCGGGTCGCTGAGATCGATCGCGGCCGGCAAGGCGAGGGATTTCAGATGATGCTGGACCGCGTCGGACTGATAGATCGCCAGATAATCGATCTCGCCGAGCCGCAGGGCCGAGATCAGCGAGACCTCGGTATCGCGCATGTTTGTCGGCGGCGCATTGGCAAGAATCTTTTTGGCGAGCCCGGGCACATGGTAATAGCGCTCGGCCAGTTGCAACATCATCAGGGTCTGGTATCCGGAGGGATCGGTGTCGGGGTTCGAGCGGCCGATCGCGACCCCCGGCCGCGCCAGCACCTCATACCAGTTCCGCGGCGTGATCGCGGCGGCGAATTTGCTGCCCGCCGTGTAGGTGAAGGTGATCGCATTGCGCGCGAAGCCGGCATACCAATCCGCATAGGCCGGCTTTCCGGCCCCGCCGAACAGATACTTCGGAATGACGCGGTAGTCGGCGACCGCAAGCAGGTCGGCGCGCTGGTGCAATTCGGTGATCCGTTTGGCCATCGCGACGCTGCCGGCGAATTGCGGCTGGACGACGACGTTCGGATATTTCTTCTCGAACACCGCATCGAGCGCGCGGAACGGCCCGGCCAGCGTGCCGGCGGCAAAAATCGTCAGAACCGTCGGCGGCTGCGCCGCGGCCGCGGCGGCAATGCCGAGAAGGGAAGCAACAAGCGCGGCGATACTCGCGCCCGCTCTCGCGCATCGGGTCATCTCTCTCCTCCCACCGTGCAGCATATAACGGCCCAGGATCATCCTCGCCGGCCGACCGCCGTCGCAGTAGCAAAAGCGTCGCGGGTGCGGGTTGCGCCGCACGGGTATAATATGCATTGCTTCGCAGGCCGAAATGGCTGTGCCGGTCTGCCGGTCGGATTTCGCCGAAGGTTCGGCGAAAGAGAGGGAACATGGTCGACGGTTCGCCGAAACCCGTCAATACGGCCCCCTATCTGGGCCCCCGTCCGCTCGCCGAAGCGTGCCGGGCGAGCGGTCACGATCGCGCCGGCGGGCGGTGCCCCGAATGCCCGCTTCGCACCCTGTGCGAAAACGACAAGCGATGGCTGTTGCGCCGGGTGAAAAAGATTCCTCTGCCCCGCCGCCATCTCCACTGACAGAAAGGCTCGCCGATGCCCGCCGTCGATCAGGTCTGGGCGCCGCGCGTCCTCAGCATTGTGCGCGTCGTCGTCGGCCTGCTCTATCTGCAGCACGGGCTTTCAAAATGGTTCGGATTTCCTGCACCCTTTCCGCATTTGACGCCGCTCCTCGGGGTGGCCGGCATCATCGAGATCGTCGGCAGCGTTCTCGTCATTCTCGGGCTGTTCACCCGCCCGGCCGCCTTCATCATGTCCGGCGAGATGGCGGTGGCCTATTTCCTGGCGCATGCCCCGCGCAGCCCCTTCCCGCTGGTCAATCATGGCGAAGCCGCAGTGTTCTATTGCTTCTTCTTTTTCTACCTGTTCGTAGCGGGTGGCGGGGCCTGGAGCCTTGATCGGCTCTTGCGGCCGCGCGCCGCCTGAGGGCCGGAGCGGCGGCCGCAAGGAGGGCCCGGGCGTGAAAGTGGGCGTTCTGCAATTCTTCAGCTGGCCCGGGCGGCGCGCCGACATCGCCGCGGTCTATGAGCGCGCGCTCGCGCGCATCGCGATCATGGATCAGACCGGCTTCGACGCGGTCTGGCTCGCCGAGCACCATTTCAGCGATTTCAGCGTCTGCCCGTCGGTGCATATGATGGGCACTTTGGCCGCCGCCCGCACCCGGCGGCTGCGCATCGGCACGGCGGTCTCGCTCGCCCCGTTCTATCATCCGCTGCGGCTGGCCGAGGAGGTGGCGCTGCTGGACGTCCTCTCGGGCGGGCGGGTCAATTGGGGCGCCGGGCGCGGCTTTGCCCGCGTCGAGTTCGAGAATTTCGGCGTGCCGCCGCAAGAGAGCGCGTCGCGGTTTCGCGAGACCGTCGAGATCGTGCTGAAAGCCTGGACCGAGGAGCGGCTCTGTTTTGCCGGCCGGCATTTCCGCTTCGAGGCGGTCGAAGTGTTGCCGAAGCCGCTGCAGCGGCCGCATCCGCCGGTATGGATGGCGGCAACTTCGCAGGAGGCGATCGCCTGGGCCGCCGGGCGCGGCTTCTCGATCCTGATGGACCCGCATTCGGCGCATCGCGAGATCGGGGCGAAACGCCGCTTCTATAACGAGCGGCTTGCCGCCGCCGGGTTCTCCATCGAGGGACGCGACATCCCGGTCGCCCGCCTCGTGGCGCTCGCCGAGACCGCGGACGAAGCCGCCGCAGTCGCGCGCCGCGGCGCGCTGTGGATTCTCAACTCCTATCTGGGCGCCCATCACCGGCCGGTCGTTGCCGCCGACCTCGTGCCCGCGGGCGTCGACCCGCTCGCGCGCTATCTCGACGAGGTCATCCTGCACGGCACGGTCGACAGCGTCACCGAACAAATCCTGGCGCTGCGCGCGGAGATCGGTCTCGACTACCTGCTGGCGGCGCCGCTGAGCCACGAATCCTTCACGCTGCTGGCCGAGCGGGTATTGCCCCGGCTGCTCTGAAGAAGCCGCCTTCTCAGGCCGGCAGACGCCGGCGCAAACGGGCTTCAAGAGCGGCGAACAGCAGGTCGGTCACGATCGCGAACAGCGCCACCAGGACCGCGCCCTCGATGACAAAGGGCAGCTTGTTGGCGGCAAGCCCGTCGAAGATCGGCGTGCCCAATGTCACCGCCCCGACCGTCGAGCCGATCGTCGCCGTCCCGATCGCGACCGTCACCGCCGTCCGCACCCCGGCCAGGATGGCCGGCGCCGCCAGCGGCAGTTCGACCTGCCGCAGGATCTGGAACGGCGACAGCCCCATTCCCGCCGCCGCCTCGCGCACGGCCTGCGGCACCCCTTCAAGACCGGCGAGCGCATTGGCGAGGATCGGCAGCACCCCGTAAAGAAACAGCGCGATGACGGTCGGCTCGGCGCCGAACCCGACCGCCGGCACGGTCAGGGCGAGGACGACAACCGGCGGAAAGGCCTGGCCGACCGCCGCGAGCCTGTCGACAAGGGCGCGGAAATCGCGGCCGCAGGGGCGCGTGACGAACACCGCGAGCGCGATGCCGACGGCGCTCGCCGCCCCGCCGGCTGCGGCGACGATGGCGAGATGGGACAGGAACAGCGCGGCAAAGCTGTCCCGGTCATAGATCGCCGGCCGCGCTGCCGGGAAGGCCCAGTGAAACAGCGGCCGCAGCGCCGGCATGTCCGACAGCAGCGCCGCAAACAGCGCGCCGATCCAGAGGAGCGGACGCGCGAGAAGGCGGACGCCGCGCATCGATCCGCCCTCAGCGCACCAGATCGGCGAGCGTGACGACGCCGATCCGGCGGCCCTCGCCATCCTCGACCGGTATGCGATCGGTATGCCGCATCGTCATCGCCGACAGCGCCTCGGAGAGCGGCGCATCGAGCGCAAGCGCCTCGCCTTCGGCGCTCTCGCCGCGGCGCAGCCGGTCGGCGACCGTGCGCACCGCCAGCAATCTGAGGCCGCGTCCCTGATGGCCGACAAAATCGCGAACGAAATCGTTCGCCGGGCGCTCGATAATGTCGAGCGGCCTGCCCGCCTGCACGATCCGGCCTTCGTTCATGATCGCGATCCGGGTGGCCAGGCGCAGCGCCTCCTCGAGATCGTGGGTGACAAAAAGCACGGTCTTGTTCGTGCTTTTGTGGATGCGCGCGATTTCCTGCTGCAGGGCAAGGCGGGTGACCGGATCGACGGCGGCAAAGGGCTCGTCCATCAGCAACAGCTCGGGATCGGCGGCGAGCGCGCGGGCGACGCCGACGCGCTGCTGCTCGCCGCCGGAAAGCTGGTGCGGGTATTTGCCGCGATAAATGGCGGGGTCGAGCCGGAGCAGCTCCAACAGCTCGCCGATGCGGCGCTCGACCCGCTGCCGCGGCCATTTGAGCAGCCGCGGCACGGTGGCGATATTGTCCTCGACCGGCCAATGCGGAAACAGCCCGACCGACTGGATCACATAGCCGATGCGCCGGCGCAGCGTCTCGGCCGGGATCGCCGTGATGTCCGTGCCGCCGACCCGGATCGCCCCGGCATCGCATGGCACCAGGCGGTTGATCATCCGCAATACCGTCGATTTGCCGCAGCCCGAGGGGCCGAGCAGGACGCAGAACTCGCCCGCCGCGACGGCGAGCGAGAGCGCATCGACGACGCGGCGCCCGCCATAGGATTTGCTGACGCGATCGAGCTCGATCATGGCTGCACCCGGCGCCGCAGCGCCGCCGACATCGCGCCGAAAACGAAATCGGCGATAAGCGCAAGAAAAACGACCGGCAGCGCGCCCAACAATACAAGATCGAGCGCGTAGGCGCCGAGCCCCTCGAACACAAAACGGCCGAGGCCGCCGGCCCCGATCAGCGCCGCGACGACCGCAAGCCCGATCGTCTGCACCGTGACGATGCGCAGCCCCGCCAAGATCAGCGGCAGCGCGAGGGGGAGCTCGATCTTCCAGAAGATCTGCCGCGGCGAGAGGCCCATGCCGCGGGCGGCCTCGATCACCCCGGCATCGACGCCGAGCACCCCCGCCGCGGTATTGCGCACGATCGGCAACAGGGCATAGACAAACAGCGCGATGATCGCCGGGGCCACGCCGATGCCGGCCACGCCCCAGGCGGCGAGCGCGGGCGCGGCGCGGGCGAGCGCCGCCAGCGGCGCGATCAGCAGCGCGAACAGCGCGATCGAGGGGATCGTCTGCACGGCGCCGAGCACGGCGAAAAGCGGGCCCGACAGCCTTCGCCACCGCGCCGCGGCGAGGCCGAGCGGCGTGCCGAGCACAAGCGCCGGCCCGACCGAAGCCGCGACCAGTACGAGGTGGCGCAGCAATGCCGCGGCGAACAGCCGCCGCCGGCTCACATATTCATGGACGAGCGAGAGCGCGTCGAAGACGCCGGCGAGGGCCAAAACCGCCGCGACGCCGCCGATCGCGGCGGCGGCGAGAAGGGCGAGGGCGGGCCCGGCGCTAAGGCGCTGCAACGCATCGGCGAGGGCGAGCGCGGCGCAGCCGGCCAGCAGCCAGAACCCGGCGCCGGGCGCGATGCGAACCGCCGGCGGCGCCGCCGCCGCAAGATGTCGCGCCGCCGCGCCGACGGCGGCCAGGGCAAGCAGCAATAGCAGCCCGGACGCCGCCGCGACGGCGCGGTGCAGGGCGGCGCCCGCAGGCATGAGCGCGGCGAGAAGGAGCAGCGCCAGCAATGCCGCCAAGCCGGCGGTCGCGGGCGCGCCCGCCGCCGGCAGCAGCGCGATCGGCCTGCCCGACAGCAGCCGGTTCGGCGCCTCGTCGACAAAGCCGGTCAGTGCCAGGGCAATGGCGGCGGTAATGACCAGCGTGAAGAGAACCGGGTTGCGGACGCGCAGCGGCGTCCGGACGACAAGACGGCGAGCGGCGGCGGGCGTCACCGGAGGAAATGACCGGCTCTCAGATAGGCGGCGGCGACGGCGGCGGCGCTCTTGCCGGCAACCGCGATTTCGGCGTTCAGCCGCTGCAGCCGCCCGAGGGTCAGCGTGGCGAACAGCCGAGCGAGCGCCGGCGCGATCGCGGGGTAGCGGGCGAGCACGGCCGCGCGCACGACCGGCGCCGGGGCGTAGACGATCTCGGCCCCCTTGTCGTCGGCGAGGGCGAGAAGGCCGAGCGCGGCCAGCGCTCCGTCGGTCCCATAGGCCATCGCGGCGTTGACCCCCGCCATGCCTTCGGCGGCGGCGCGCTCGGTCGCGGCGGTGTTGCCGCCGGCCAGGGTGACGAGCTGGCGATCGGACAGATGGAAGCCGTAGGTCTTCTCGAAGGCGGGCAGAGCCGCCGGGCTTTCGACAAATTCGGCCGAAGCGGCAAGTTTAATATAGCCGCCGCCATTTATATAGCGGGCGAAATCCTCCATTGTTTTCAGGTGATGGCGGCGCGCCACATCCCGGCGCACGGCAATGACCCAGCTGTTGTCGGCCGGCGCCGGGGTCAACCAGACCAGACGGTTCTTTTCCCAGTCGAGTTTTTTGACGAGCTCATAGCCGCGCCGCCAGTCTCTCCACGCCGGATCGTTTTCGCGATGGAAGAAAAAGGCGCCATTGCCGGTGTATTCGGGATAGAGATCGATCGCCTTGGACAGGATCGCCGCCCGCAGGATGGCGGTCGGCCCGAGCGCCAGACGGTTGTCGACCGGCAGGCCGCGGGCGGCCAGCAGTTCAAGGATCATATTGCCGAGCAGCGCGCCCTCGGTGTCGATCTTCGAAGAGACGACAATCGCTGCGCCGGCCGACCCTGCCGGCATTGCGGCCGGCGGCAGCAGAGCGGCGAGGAGCGCGAGGGCGGCGGCGAGGCTTCTCACATCGGGATGGCAAGCAGCGTGTCGATCCGCCGGCTGTCGAGGACGACGAGCTTGTTGGCGAATTTCCACCCGCCTTCCTCGCGGCGCAGCGTATCGAGATAGCGGCCGGCGGCAAAGATCGTCATCTCTCCGTCCTGCATCGTGCGCACGATCAGGAAATTGGCGACGACCGCGACGGTGTCGCCGTCGTCCCGCAACAGCCTGATCGCCGAAACCAGATGGCGATAGCGCTGCGGCTCGTAGATATTGGCTTCGCGCAGGGCCGTCACCCGGTCCTTCAGCATGTTGCGCGAGGTCGCATAGATCAGGCCCGCCGGCAGCCCCGCCTCGTAATTCTCGGCCGAGGTGATGTGATAGCTCGCTTCGGCGACGAAGAAATCGGGCCAGCGCTCGAGCTCGTCGTCATCCAGGCAGTGGACGTAATCGGTATAAAGCGCGGCGATTTCGAGCCGGCGCGCGAGAGGGGCGAGATCCATGCCTTAGAACCCCATCAGCGGCCGCCAGGCATGCCAGAAGCCGCGCACGGAGGCCTCGGTCGCCCGCGTTTGCTGCGAGGAGTGATCGAAACCGCCCATTTCGAGCACCGCGCAATCCTCCTCGGAGCCGGGGATCGCGCGCTGGATGAAGCCGCCGACGGCGCCGTCCTCCATCGAGACGTAGCCCGCCGGCCCGACCAGGTTCGCCTGCAGCAGCCGCAGCTCGGTCATCGCCGCATCGTCGCCCTCAAAGCCGAGATAGGTCCACAAAAGCTCGGTCTTGCTCGGCCCCTTCGGCAAGACCAGGCGCAGCGCGACGCAGTTATGGATCTGCTGCAGCACGAAATTCGGAAATACCGACAGGATCTGGATGGTGACATCGTCGCCGAACTCGTCGGCGGCTCTGAGGATGCCGGGATCGGCAAGGCGAAAATCCGCCCGCAACGAGGGCATGCCGACATAATGCGCATCGGCCGCCGCACGGTCGGTCTTGTTGCGCGAATAACTCGCATGATGCGCGCCGTTTTCGGCGATATACACCCCGCCTTCCGAGGTCAGCCGCGAGATGCGAAAGGTCGTGAAGAAGGTGTGCAACAGGCTGGCGTGATAGGTGTCCTTGACGTTCTCGACGTAGAGTTTCCAGTTGTTGTGCAGGATCTGCGAGGCCGTGCCCAGCACTTTCGGCCGCCGATAGAGAACGCGGCGGATGCGCGACCCGATCAGATTGCCGATATAGGCGGATAGCGGCGGCGCCTGCGGCGACAGCGTGCCGAAGACGAGGCCGGCGAAACTGTCGACCCGCAATTTCTTAAGCCCGTGCTCTTCGAGCCGGAAGCCGGGCGGCATGCCGCCTTTCCCCTGCACGCCGCGGCGGAAAGCGACGCTTTCGAGATTGCCGGCGAGATCGTAGCGCCAGGCGTGATAGACGCAGGTCAGCGCCTCCGCATGGCCGCGCCGCTTCAGGCAGACAAGATTGCCGCGATGGGCGCAGCGGTTGACCATCGCATGGATCGCCCCGTCCTTGCCGCGCGTGACGATGATCGGCGTCTCGCCGAGAAAACTGGTCAGATAGTCGCCCGGCTCGGGCAATTCCTGTTCGAGCGCCAGAAACTGCCAGGTCGGCCCGAGAAACACCCGCGCCAATTCGCGGCGATAGATCTCGGGGTCGCAAAACACCCGGTAGGGAACCCGCGCCTCACCCTGCTGCGGCCAGCGGAACGCCGTCTCAAGGCTGCCCGATTGCCCGGCGCTGTCGCTCATCATGGCCTCCCGTGTTGTTTATGGACGAAGCAAGGCTCCATTGTCGCGCAGAGCGGCATCGCTGGGTAGCCGTAAATTCCTCCGGCCGCTGCGAATTTCTCGGTCACGGTGCGGCCGCGGCGGGCATTGAATGGGCGGCCGTGACGGGGGCGGACAAAATCCGTAAGATCGAGCCGACCGCCCCGCGATCGCCAGGCCGGCGACAGCGCCGCGCGCAGCGCCCGCAAGGGGGTCATGCGAGCCGACGGGGGAGGGGAGGATCCCATGCCCAAGATCCCGCAAAGCGCGGCCGTCGAGGAGTACCGCTTCGCCGATGACGGGCATATCCCGAACAATCCGCGGTTGCCGCTTCTCGTCTATCGCGGCGTGCTCGAGACCGGCGCCGATGCCGCCCTATCCTGCGCGGCGCTGTTTGCCCGCCACGGCTGGACCGGCGCTTGGCGCAACGGCATTCACGCCTATCACCACTATCACAGCACCGCCCACGAGGTGCTGGGGATCGTCGCCGGCTCGGCGCGCCTCCGTCTCGGCGGCGAACAGGGGCGCACGCTGGCGCTCGGCGCCGGCGACGTCGTCGTGATCCCGGCCGGCGTCGCCCACAAATGCGAGGCGGCAAGCCCCGATCTGCTGGTCGTCGGCGCCTATCCGCGCGGCCAGGTCCCGGACAGCCGGCAGGCCGGCGCGCGCGAGCGCGAGCGCGCGCTGCGGCGCATCGCCGCGGTGGCGCTGCCGCAGGCCGATCCCGTGCATGGCGGCAAGGGGCCGCTGATCGAACGCTGGCGCCTCACCCCGAGCGCATGGTGAGGGCGGCCGGAGGGTCTTCCGGCGGCGCCCGCGCCGCATCCTGCCCCGGCCGCCCTAAAGGCAATGACCGGCATAAACGATATTGCCGCCGTTGCCGAACGGTCCGACGGCATCGACGACAAAACGGCGCGAATCGATGACATAGCCGTTCGGACACATGCCGTTGAAGCCGAGCGTGCCGGCGAGCCATTCCCGCCTGATCCTCTCGGCGGCGCCGTCGTCATTCTCGGTCATGACCGTGTTGGTGTGGACGCGGTAGACGAACCTGCCGTCCGGCAGGCGGGTCATGCTGTCGACCCGGGTGCGATCGGTAAACCCGGCGCATCCGGCAAGACAGACAAGGGCAGCGAAAATCATCGCACGCATCGGGCCGGACCTCTTGTGAGCTTCCGGTTTCTCTTCCCGCATTCGCATCCGCGCCGCAAGCGCGACGTGGGCTTCAACCCGCCGCGGCGCGCAGAGGGCGGGGCCGGCGTTTCGCCTTGACCGCCGCCGGCGGCTGGTCCATGTCGTCGATGCGGCGGATTGCGGCGGCGCCCGCCGCCTCCCGGCCGCCGGCGCCGTTCCGAAACCGGCGCGGCGGACGGGCGGAAGCAGTCTCGCCGCCTCCTTTGCACCCGCGCCGCAGGCGGCGCCGTGCCACTCCCGAGGCGCTGTCATGAGAGGAACCCTCGCGGCCGCCTGTCTGCTGGTGATCCTTTCCGGTTCGGCCGCCGGCGCCGCCGGGACCGCTGCGCCCCCGCTGCCGGCGCGGGTCGAAACGCACCATACGATCACGATCGCCGGACATCGGCTCGACTATGATGCGTTTGCGGAAACCTTTGCGTTAAAGGACAGCAAGGGGGCGACGACCGCCGAGATCTTCACAGTTTCCTACGTGCTGGCGGGCGCTCCCGGCAGCCGGCCGGTCACCTTCGCCTTCAACGGCGGCCCAGGCGCGGCGGCGGTGTTTTTGCATCTGGGCGCGCTCGGACCGCGGATCCTGGACACGCCGGCCAGCGGCGCGGTTCCGCCCCCGCCCTTTCGTCTTGTCGACAATCCGTCGACTTGGCTGCCGTTCACCGATCTCGTCTTTGTCGATCCGGTCGGCACCGGTTTCAGCCGCGGCGAGGGCAAGGAAAAAAATCCGGACGAGCCGTTCTGGAACGTTCATGCCGATCTTTCTTCGCTGAGCACGCTCGTGCGCCTGTGGCTGACCCGCCATCGGCGCTGGGATGCGCCGGTCTATTTGGTCGGCGAGAGCTATGGCGGGTTTCGCGCCGCCGCGCTGGCGCGCGCGCTGCCGGAGGAGGCCGGCGTCACGGTCAGCGGCCTCATTCTGATCTCGCCGGCCCTTGATCTGTCGATTCTCGGCCGCAGCGAGCGCGACCTTCTCGCGGCCGCCTTTCCGCTGCCGACCTACGCCGCCACCGCCGCGGCCGACGGCGCCTTGCCGGCGCCGGTCGATCTCGCGCGGGTCGAACATTTTGCCCTGTCGGATTATCTCGTCGGGCTGGCCGGCCTCAAAGGCGATCCGGGACCAGACGATCCCTTCATCGCCAAGGTCGCGCGCATGACGGGGCTTCCCGCGACGGTCGTCGCTCGCCATCGCGGGCGCATCCCGCGCCGGGTCTTTGCGCGCGATATCCGCCGCTCCGAGCATGAGGTGGTCAGCCTTTACGACGGCACGGTGGCCCGCCCCGCCGCCGCCAATGCGCGCAATGACAGGGCCGGCGATCCGATCCTCGGCCCGGCGGCGGCGGCCTACACGACGGCTTTCAACCAATATGTCTCAAAGGTGCTTAATTACCATACCGATCTGGCCTATCGCACCCTGGCGCGCGAGGTTGCGCGGCAATGGAACTGGCAGGGCGCGAAGGGGCAGGGCGGGCTCGGACTGGCGATGGCCTCGCTGCAGCAGACCCTGCTCGCACACCCGATGACGCGGCTGATGATCGTCAATGGGCGCTATGATCTGGTGACCCCCTATCTCGCCTCGCGCTGGCTCGTCGATCAGCTGCAAATTCCCGCCGCGACGCGCGCCCGCATCCGCCTCCGCGTCTATCCCGGCGGCCATATGATGTATATGCGGCCGGATGCGCGCGCCGCGCTTGCGCGCGATGCGGCCGCGCTCTATGGCGCCGCCGCTGCCGTCGGGCAATGAGAGCGGCGGATCGGAGGCCGCCCGCCGCGCCTTGGCGGCGCAATCGGCCGATCCCGGCGGGCCGATTTGCCTCTTGTCAAGAGAGAAGCGACGATAGAGCGGCCCAGCCGGTTCGTGACAAAGGCCGATCGTCATCGATGCGGCGGCAATCCGCTCACGGCGTGAGGGCGAACAGGCGGCGCTCTTCCGGAAGACCCTTCAGGCGATGGCCGCCGCGATCCGCGAAACTGAGCCCGGAGCCGGCGACCAAGTCGCGCACGGTGTTCGAGACCAGGACCTCGCCGCTCTCGGATAATTCAGCGATGCGTTCGGCGATGTGCACGGCAATGCCGCCGATGTCGGCGCCGCGCAGCTCGATCTCGCCGGTGTGCAGGCCGCACCGCACCGCGATCCCGAGCGGGCGCACCCGCTCGACGATCGCCGCGGCGCAGCGCACGGCGCGGGCCGGACCGTCGAAGGTCGCGAGAAAGCCGTCGCCGAGATTTTTGACGACGCGCCCGCGAAACCGCGCGATCTCCTGCCGCGCCGTCTCGTCATGGCGGTCGAGCAGAGAGCGCCACGCGCGATCGCCAAGGGCGATCGCCTTCTTGGTCGAGCCGACGATGTCGGTAAACAGCACGGTTGCCAGCACCCGGTCCGGTTCGATCTGGCGACATGCGCCGGTCAGGAATTCCTCGACCTCGTCGATCAGGCGCTCGCTCTCGGCAAGGCTCGGGCGGTGATCGCGGCCCGGCAGCTCGACGTATTTGGCGCCGGGGATGTGCGCAGCGATGTAACGGCCGGCCTCGACCCGAATGCGCGGGTCGTCCCTGTGATGTAGCACGAGTGTCGGCACGCGGACGGCCGGGAGCACGGGGCGCACGTCGATCTCGCGGTTCATATCCATGATGGCGACAGCCGCGGCGGGGCTTGCGGAGAGCCGCTCCCAGCGCGCCAGGGAGCGACGAAACTCCGCGTCCGAAGCTCTCGTCGGCTCGAAGATTTCAGCGGTGATCCCGGTGCCCCAGCCGCCCACGATCCATGCGCGACTTTCGGCAAACGCCTGGTGCCGCACTATGGCGCTCTCGTAATGTGCAAAGGTGCCGTAGAGGACGAGGGCGCGGCAGCGGTCGGGATAGGTGGCGGCGAACAGGATCGACATCGGCCCGCCTTCGGAAACCCCGAAAAGCGCCGCTTCCCGCGAGCCGGCCGCGTCCATGACGGCACGGACGTCGTCCATCCGCTCCTCGAGGCTCGGCACGCCGTATACCCGATCCGAAAGGCCGGTGCCGCGCTTGTCGAAGCGGATCAGCCGCGAGAACCCGGCAAGCCGCGTATACATATGGGCAAAAACCGGCTGTTCCCAGTCGAGTTCGACGTTCGAGACGAAACCGGGGATGAAGACGAGATCGAAAGGCCCCTCACCGTTCAGCTGATAGGCGATATGAACATCGCCGCTTTTGGCGTAACGCGTCTCGGGCAGGTTCATGCTTGCCCCTCCGCTGTCACAACAAGAGTACCTCGGGATGCTCGACAAGGCTACGGCTTGCGGCCGGCGACGATGCTCCAGCCGCCGAAGGTCTTATGCGCGCCGATATCGATAAAACCCGCCTCGGCGAGCATCGCCGACAGGTCGATGACCAGACCGCCCTCGCACAGGCTGGTGCCCGGAAAGCTGTGCCCGCCGCCGCGCACCGCGGTCAACAGGCCATGCTCGCCGGCGAAGCGCACCGCGTTCATCATATCGGCCGCACCGATCGGGCGGCAGATCAGCCCGGGGCGGCGGTCGATGTTGCCGTTCCACAGCTGGCGGGCCTCCTCATAGCCCGCGTCTTGCGGAGCGATCAGCTCTCCGCCCAGGCTTTTCCGGAACCCTTCGACGGCAGATGACCGCAATATGGTTTCTTCGCCATCGAGTGTCGTTACTTGCAGGTCTCCCGTGGCCTTCCTCGCTCAGTACAGGATCGACGGCAAATAGGCGCCGGCCGGCTCGTTGTAGAGGCCGATCGTCATCAAGGTCTGCTGCTTGACGAGCCGCAGCCCGCGTTCGAGGCACCAGCGGAATACTTCGTGATTGCGCGTCGGCAGCAGAAATCCGGGTCCGGTGAAGGCGGGCGCCGCACCGATCAGCGCCTTCAGGTCCTCGTTGGTCGCGGCCACCGCATGCGCGAAATAGCCGATCTCGGTGGCGTAGCCGGTAATCCGCCCGAGATGCTCGACCACCGTGGCGCGGCCGCGCTGACAGGCGGCCGCGAGCTCGGCGGCGCGCGCAAAACCGTGCACGCGCCGGCACAGAGCGTTGCAGGCGCCAAGGTCTTCCGCCGTCGCCGGGCGCACTTCATAACCGGGAAGGGGCAGGGCGAGCGGCGCACCCTGCAGGACCGACAGCGGCTCGCGCGTGACAAAGCCAAGGCTCGTATAGAGGCACAGCGAACGGTTGTGATAGCCGTCCTGCACCAGCCTGATGCCGGGCATTTTTTGCGCCGCCGCGCGCGCGATGACGGCCTCCATCAGGCGGCGGCCGATCCCTTTGTTTTGCACCGCGGGATCGACCGTGATCGGGCCGACGCCGCCGATCGGCGCGCGCTCGTCGAGAAAATTGCTGCCAAGGATATGGCCGTCTTCTTCCGCCACGACCCCGTAGAAGCCGGGATCGGCGATCAGCATCTCGGCGAGACCGGCCGCGACCGCGACCGACGGGAAATCGCGCGGGAAATTGTGCCGGTCGGCGATCGCCGCGAAGGCGTCGTGCATGATGCGGCCGCAGGCCGCGGCATCTCCGGCAACGGCCGGCCGGATCGTCACTGCCATCGCGTCCTTCCCTTCCCGCGTCGACGCCCGTCCGGCGCCGTTCCGATGGTCTGATAGCTGCGGATGGCGGCGAGGCGGCCGGCTTCCCTGCCGCCGGCGAGGAAGGCCGCCGCGACCGCGCCGTTGCGGTGGCGATCGTCGTCTTTTTCGAGAATGCCGATGCTGATCATCGTGTCAAAGACGATGCGGGCGGTGTGCCGCGGAACCCCGATCCGTTCCGCGAGCGCGTCGAGCTTCAATGGCGCGGCCGCAAGCGCCGCGAACAGGCCGATCTCGCTGGCGGCGAACGGCTCTTTGCCGCCATGAAACCGAGCGCGGTTTGAGGATCGGCTCGGGCGTAATGGTCTCCATGACGCCTCCTCCCTCCGTTCGCGGCGGCGCATGATCGCGCCGCCCCCGTTCAATGAGCGTTGTTCGCGGCCGCGCCCGGCCGCGGCAGTGCGTTGTAAACGGCCGCCCGCAGTACGGTCATGACCGGCACACTCGCCTTTTCGTGCGCACGAAAGGGACCGGGAACGGCATGCCTGACCGGCTTCAGGCTCTTCAGATAGGCGGCGATCGCGAGCGCATCCGACGGCGTCAGATGCGAGAAATCCTGCCACGGCATGACCGGCGCGAGCAGGCGCCCGTCGGGCCGCTTGCCCGTCGTCAGCGCGGTGACGATCTCCTCCGTGGTCCAATTGCCGAGGCCGGTTTCCCTGTCGGGCGTCAGATTGCTCGGGACGAACAGGCCGAGACCGGGAACGGCAAACGCGACGTCGGCCCCGCCGAGATAGCGCGTCATATCGGGCTTGCCTTCGAGTGCGCCCGGCGTATGGCAGTCGCCGCAGCCGATCACGGTCACGAGATATCTGCCGCGGGCGATCTGCGCCGTCGCGGCGGCGGCTTGTGGCAATAGGCTATAGACGGCGGTGATGAGGCCGAAGATCAATGCCGGCCCAAGGCTGCGATGCATGGCGACAAACACGCTTCCCCTGCGATAGTCCGAGCCCGGTCTTATCCCGGATGCGGCGGGATTCCAGCCGCCGCCTGCACCAGTGTCAAGGCGCCCCAGGCGAGGAGCACCGCGCCGGTGATGCGGCTCATGCGCCCGCCCCAAGGCAGAGTCTTCTCGATCAGCACGAGAAGGGCAAGCGTCCCGACCCAGGCGAGGCTCATGACGCCGCCGACAAACAGCAATGCCATCAGCATCCAGCAGCAGCCGAGACAGAAGAGACCGTGCCGCGCGCCGCTCGCAAGCATGCCGAAGGCGCCGTCGCGCCAATGGAACAGCAGGAAATCGAGCGGCGAGCGGCAGTGCCTGAGGCATGCCGCCTTCAGCGGCGTCCACTGATAAAGGCCGGCCGCCACGAGGACGCCGCCGGCCATCACGGCATTGCCTAAGGCCATGGCGGGCGACAGCAGTCCCGCCGTGTCGAGCAGCCATTGCAGCGCCGTCGCCGCGGCCGCAAAGCCGCTCCAGACCGCGAGATAGCCGAGCACGAACAGCGCGGCCGCCGGTTTGGGATCCGCCCGCGCGGCCGGGCCGCCGCCCGCCCGCCTGCCGGCGACCCGTGCGACCAGCAACGTCACCGGCATCGCCGAAGGCAGCATCATCGCCGCCATCATCACCGCCCACATGATGAAGACGAGGGCGGCATAGCCGGGGCTCCATTCCGGCCGCATCGGCATCATCGCCTTGCCGCCTTTCATCCCCGCGATGCCGGCGCCGAGCAGCAGATAGCCCCAGGCGAGGAATATCGCTGCGGCGAGACCGGCCAATACCGGGAGGCGCTCGTCACGCACGATCTTGCGGAGGATCCTGCCGCTCATGGCCCGAGTGACGGCTCGCCGGACGGCTTTTGAGGCTCAGGCGGCGACGCCTTGCGGCGTCTGCACGACCGCGGCGAGCGAACCGTGGCCCTGCGCGACTTCGAATGTGAGGGCGCCGGTGCTGGTGATGCGCGCGCTCGAGACCTCGGCGAGATGGTGCTCGAACCCGTCCGGCATCAGCACCTGGATGCGATGCGGCATGCCGGTCACCGGGTTGCGGATCGGCTCGTTCTCGGCCTCGATGACGCCGGGGACGGACAGGTGGGCGCGCCGGCCCGACAGGTCGAATTCGAACCGGATCGGCGCGAAGACCGGCTCGTGCAATGTGCCGATGATCAGGCTGAAAATATGGAACAATGTTCCTTCGGCCGAGTGCCGGCCCGACAGGATCTCAAATAGGGCTTGGCGCTGCGCCGGGCTCGCGCGCTCGTCGATGATCGGCTGCGCCGCGCCGTTGCCCTCGTGCAGCGGGCCGGGCCATGCGGTCACCATGACAAAACTTAACCCGTCGAGGCCGATTTCGCCGAAATGGCCCTTGGTAATGTGCATGCCGAGCACGCCATGGCAAGCGCCATGGGTCGGCCGCGCGTTGAAATCGCACGGGCAGCCGAACGCGCAGTTGCAGTCCTTGAGCCACTCGCCTTCAAGACGCCAGTCCTGTGTCGCCATGACATTCCTCCCTGAACGAGCCGCTTGAGAAGCCGGCGAAGTCAGGCCGCATGCGCGGGCGAATTCTCGCGGAATGCGCTGATGAGTTCGCGAAAATGTCCCGTGAGTGTCGGGCCGTGCATCGGCGCGATCAGGCTCAGATCGAGCGCGGCGATGCGGTCGAGCGCGCGTTCGAGGCTCGCCCGGTCGTCGGCCTGATAGCCGAGATGGCGCGCGACCTCGATCGCTTCTTTGGCAATGGCACGTGCGGTCACGATCTCTGTGCCCATCGTGGAGAACAGGTCGTTCGGGAACAGCATCCGCGTGCCCCCGCTCCGCATGCAGAGCAACGACCGCCTCGACGATGCGGCGCCGGGGCGCATGATGGCGGCGCGGACTCGTTAAATAAATTTAGCATAAAACCAATTTTTGAGCAACCATTGCAATGGTACCGCCTTCGTGCCGGTCATCTCCCGCGCCTTCCCGGTCCGTCGGCGCCGGAGGATCGGGCCTTCCCCGCCCGTCCTTGCCCTGTCCCCCGCGCCGAGGCCGCGCCGATCAGGCACTCAAGGCGCGCGCGCAGCGCGCGTTCGAGATCCGGCCGGCCTTCGAGATGTTTGAGCGCCAACGCCGCCGCTTCGAGCGTCGACAGCGCCTCGGGTCGCGGCTCGCGGCGAACCCGCCCGTAGCGCGCCCGCTCGGGCGGATTGAGCACGATCCGGCGCAGCTTCAAAAGCCATGGATTGCGCCACCACAGCGTCTTCGCCTGCTGCCAGGTGCCGTCGAGCAGCACGATGCCGTCGATGCCGGCGAGGATGGCGCGCCCTTCGCGCACCCGCTCGCCGCGGCGATCGAGCACGATCAGTTCCTGCGCGGGGTCGGACTCCGTCCCGGGCCCGCATCCGAGGGCGGCCGGGCGGGCCGAGCCGAGATGGAGCACGGCCCAGGCCGCGGGCTCCGCCGGTTCTCCGAGCGCCTGCGCTAAGTTCGGCCAGGACAGCCCGATTGCGATCCGGGCGCGCCGCAGCAGCGCCGGCAGCAGGGCCGCCGTCGCCAGCGCGTTGCCGCGCTCGCGCGGATGCTGCAATACGAGGACGAAGACGCGATTGTCGAGCGCGGCGGTGTCGATCGTCTCGTTCACTTGAGGCCGCTCCCGGTCGATTGGGCGTTATATGGCGGCCGGGCTTGTCCGGTTGCGACAGGCTATGGCAAGAATCCGCCGCCAGTTCAATCGAGGAGTTCATGAAAAAGCCCGTCCGCAAAGCCGTTTTTCCGGTGGCAGGGCTCGGAACCCGCTTTCTTCCGGCCACCAAGGCTATGCCGAAAGAGATGCTGCCGATCGTTGATAAGCCGCTTATTCACTATGCGGTCGAAGAGGCGAAGGCGGCCGGCATCGAGCAGTTCTTTTTTGTCACAAGCCGCGCCAAGACCGCGATCGACGATCATTTCGATCGCGCTTTCGAGCTCGAGGAGACCCTGCGCGCGCGCGGCAAGACCGATCTTCTCGAGGAACTCGATGCGCGGCTGCCGGAGCCCGGGCAGATCGCCTATACGCGCCAGCAGACCCCGCTGGGGCTCGGCCATGCCGTGTGGTGCGCGCGCGCGCTCGTCGGCGACGAGCCTTTCGCGGTCCTGCTCGCCGACGATCTGATCGTCTCGGAACGGCCCTGTCTGGCCCAGATGGTCGAGGCCTATGCTGAAATCGGCGGCAATCTGGCGGCGGTGATCGAGGTGCCGCGGGCGCAGACCAGCCGCTACGGGGTGCTCGACGTCGTCGCCGATGACGGCCGGCTGGTGCGGGCGAAGGGCGTCGTCGAAAAGCCCGATCCGGCCGCGGCGCCCTCGACCCTGACCATCATCGGCCGCTACATCATCCAGCCCGAGGTCTTCGGCCATCTCGGCCGTATCGGGGCGGGCAGCGGCGGCGAGATCCAGTTGACCGACGCGCTCGAGCGGCTGATCGAGGACGGCCAGCCGTTTCACGGCTTCCGCTTCGAGGGCCGGCGCTATGATTGCGGCGACAAGCTCGGCTTTCTCGAGGCGACGATCGCGCTCGGGCTGGCGCATCCGGAGCTCGGCCCGGGGCTGCGCGAGATTCTCGCCTCCCACCTGCGATAGAGGCCCTCATGCCGCACCGTCTCGACCCGACCATCCTGCGCGAATACGACATCCGCGGCATCGTCGGACGGACCCTGTCGGCCGAGGATGCGCGCGCGATCGGCCAGGCTTACGCGCTGACCGTGGCCGCCGCCGGCGGCAGCCGCGTCGCGGTCGGCTATGACGGGCGTCTGAGCTCGCCCGAGCTCGAAGGCGCGCTCGTCGACGGCCTTGCCGCCGGCGGCGTCGATATCGTGCGGATCGGCCGCGGCCCGACGCCGATGCTCTATTACGCCGCGGCCACGCTCGGCGTCGACGCCGGGGTCATGGTGACCGGCTCGCACAACCCGCCCGACTATAACGGCTTCAAATTCGTGCTCGCCGGCAAGCCGTTCTACGGGGCGGCGATCCGCCAGCTCGGCGAGAGGGTGGCCGGGCTCGGGGCTCCCGCCGGCCGCCGCGGGCAGGTCACGCAATGCTCGGTGAGCGCGGATTACGTCGCGCGCCTGCTGCGCGACTATGACGGCGGGCGGCCGCTCCGCGTCGCCTGGGACATCGGCAACGGCGCCACCGGCGAGGTCGTGCAGCAGCTCGTGGCGCGGCTTCCGGGCCATCACGTCCTGTTGAACGAAACGATCGACGGCCGCTTTCCGGCGCATCATCCCGATCCGACCGTTGCCGAGAACCTGGCCCAGCTGCAGCAGACGGTGGCGCGCGAGCGCTGCGAGCTCGGCGTCGCCTTTGACGGCGACGGCGACCGTATCGGCGTCATCGATGCGCGCGGGCGGATCCTATGGGGCGACCAGTTGCTGATCATCCTCGCGCGTGACGTGCTCAGCCGTCACCCCGGGGCCCCGATCCTGGCCGATGTCAAGGCCAGCCAGACCCTGTTCGACGAGATCGCCCGGGCCGGCGGGCGGCCGCTGATGGTCGCGACCGGGCATTCGCTGATCAAGGCCAAGCTGGCCGAGACCGGGGCGCCGCTCGCCGGCGAAATGAGCGGGCATATCTTTTTCGCCGATCGCTGGTACGGATTTGACGATGCGATCTATGTCGCGGTGCGCCTCCTGGGCGTGCTCGGCCGCGCCGCGGAAAGCCTTGCCGACATCGCCGACCGCCTGCCCGCCGTCGTCAACACGCCGGAGCTGCGTTTCCCCTGTCCGGAAGAGCGCAAATTCGCGGTCGTGCGCGAGGTGCGCGAGCGGCTGCGGCGGGCCGGCGCCGAAGTCAGCGATGTCGACGGGGTGCGGGTGAAGACCCCGGAAGGCTGGTGGCTGCTGCGCGCCTCGAACACCCAGGACGTGCTGGTCGCGCGCGCCGAGGCGGCGGACGCGGCCGGGCTTGCCCGCCTCAAGCGGCAGCTTGCCGAACAGCTCGGCGCCAGCGGCATCGCCTTTCCCGGGGCCTGAGCTTCAGCGCCGGGCGAAGCGGATCGGCGGCGGGATGACCGCGCACGGGATCCGCCTTTTGCGCAACGCCGCGCAGGCGCTTTCGGCATCCCTTGCGGTAAAGCGCAGCAGCCGCGCGCGATAGAGGCGCACCCGCGTCCGCGCGGTGCGGATCGGCGGCAGGATTTCGAGCGGCTTGCCCCGGGTCAGACGCAGATCGCCGGCGGTGCGGGCCGCCTGCCGCGCCGCGCTGGCGTTCCGGAAAGCGCCGATCTGGATGCTCCAGCCGGCCGGCGCGGCCGGCGCCGCATGGGCAAGGCGGGCGTTCGGGATCGGCTTCGGCCGCGGGAGCGGGGCCGCCTGCGCCCGGGTCACCGGCGACAGGCGGGCCGCGAAGCGGGCTGCGGCGCGGGCGACCGGCAGGGCCGGCCGGTGCGGCGCGGCGCCGCGTTCGGCCGCGATCGGCCTTGCCGCCGGCAAGGCGGCGGGCGTCGCGACGGTGCGCTGCGGCGTCGGCGTCGCGGCGGCGAGCGGAGCCGGGCGTGCCGGCGCCGGGGTCTCGATCCGGGCGACGGCCGGTGTCGTGGCGTCGAGGGCGGCAAAGCCCCGGTCGAGCAGGGCGGCCATTTCCCGGTCGCGGGCGGCCCAGGTCGCCCCGCCGAGCACCACGCCGATCAGCCGGTGTCCGTTGCGCACCGCGGAGGTGGCAAGGTTATAGCCGGAGGCGCGGATGAAGCCGGTCTTGATGCCGTCGACCCCCGGATACCAGTTCAGAAGATGGTCGTGGCCGACGATTTCGGTGCCGCGGAAGTTGAATTCTTTGGTCGCAAAAAAGCCGCATTCGCGCGGGAAGTCGCGATAGAGTGCGAGCGCCAGTTGCGCCATGTCGCGCGCGGTCGTCTTCTGTTCCGGGTTCGGCAGCCCCGAGGCATTGCGGAAAACCGTGCGGGTCATTCCAAGCCGCCGGGCTTCGGCATTCATCTCCTCGGCAAAGGCCGGCTCGCTGCCGGCCAGCCCCTCGGCCAGCACGACGGCCGCGTCATTGGCCGAACGGGTCACAATGCCGAGGATCAGGCTTCGCACCGAGACCGTATCGCCGGCCCTGAGGCCGAGCTTGGTCGGCGGCTGGCTCGCCGCCCAGGCCGAGACCGGCAGCCGCGTGTCCAGCCGCAGCCGGCCCTCGTTCAGCGCTTTAAACGTCAGATAAAGCGTCATCATCTTGGTCAGCGAGGCCGGGTAAGTCAGCGCGTCGGCGTTGTTTTCGCTCAGGATCTGGCCGGTCTGCGCGTCGATCAGGATCGATTCGTGAACCGGACCGGGGGCAAAGGCCGCCATCCGGTGGCGGATATGGTGGATGGGATGGCGCGCCGCCGCGGCCTGGCCGGCTCCGAAGCCGAGGCCGCATGCAACCACGCCGGCAATCGTCAAGTTCAGGATTCGCGCTATGATGATATGGCGGACATCCCGGGATATCTCGCATCCCCTCTGTTTCACGACTCTCACTCCTACCCCCGTTCCCCCCGGACAAGCGGAAGCGCCGCCCCCCGGCGCGCTTCGCACCCATCCCGCTAAAACCTAGGAGGGTGGCCGGGCGCTGTCCATGATGTTGCTCGGATTTCGTCTGCAAGACGCGCATAAGTTGATCGCTTGCGACGCTTTTTCCGATCCGACCGGGAGAGAGGGGCCCCTGCAACCCTTGCTCGCAACCGCCGGATCCGGCGTTCGCGGCCGTCCTTTCGCTCCGCTCTTGTGCATCGCACATAGGATCTTTCCTTGACTTCCAGCCGTTGGTAGAAAAATATTGTGCAACGCAGAAGAGTCGCGGCGAAGGCGGCGGAGGGCGAAAGATGGAGCCACAAGGTAAACGCGGATCGCGGGCGCCGGATGCAGCCGCGGCGCCCGCAACGGAGCCGGTCTTGCCGGCGGCGCCGGAGATCACGTCGCAAATGGCGGATGATCCCGGTTCGCCCGATCGCGATTCGCCGGTCATGCGCGTCGTCGAGGCGGAGGCGGCCCGCGTCGTTGCCGCACCGCAAATGCCCGATCACGGCGGCCCGCCCGGCGGCGATTCGCTGGCCGCGTTCGCCGAGATGCAGACTGTCCTGGCCCGGGGGTTCGAGGCTCTGAGCGCCGAGCTCGCCGGGCTCGCGCGCTCGGGGCTCGAAAGCGCCGCGCGCCTGGCGATCGGTCTGCTCGCCGTCAGGACATGGTCCGACGCGGTGGCGTTGCAGGCCGATTGCGCCGGCAGCGCTCTCGAAGCGGTGCTGGCCGGACCGGCGCGGCTTTCGCACCTCGGGATGCGGCTCGCGGCGGAAGCCGCCGAGCCGCTGCTGGCGCAATCGGCCAGGGGCTGGTCGCCGGCGGCGGACCGGGTTTGCTGAGCTGGGCGGGAGGCCGGCGGGCGGGCGCCCTGCTCATGCCGCTCGGCGGCGGCGCCAGAACATGACGCCCAGAGCCGGAAGGAGCAGCGCCAGGCTCGAGGGCTCCGGAACCGGATCGGCGGCGGTCCAATATCCGCCAATGGCGTAGTTGTTGGTCAGGTCCGAGCCGATGATGCCCGACCAGCTCATTTCATTGCCGCTCAGAGAGAGCTCATTGGAGACTTCCAGGATGTCGAAATTTCCCGACAGCGTGCCGTCGGGATTGAAGGTTATATCGACCGCAACGGGATATCCGTTACCGGGCTGGTAGTAAGGGGTTGCGGCGGGTATGAGCCCGCCAAACGCGAATGAGCCGGTAATGTCATTCGGCCACGGTTCAGGGCAAAGGTAAGTGGATGCGCAGTTCACGGTAAAGGTCATCGAGCCGCTCTCGACTACCGAATCGGGAACCGAAAAAGTGGCGGCCGTCCACGGCGTCGGGGGCGGAGAGGAACCCGGATCGAAGGAGGCCGGGCCGTCGGAGGTGGCGATAAAGTCATAGGTCACATCGGCCCATGCCGGAGCGGCAGCCAATATCGACACGACTGCGAGCGCGAAGGCAGTGCGCATCTCTTTCCTCCCGATCCGCTCGATACGTTCGTATCGCCGCAAGCTGGGAGCGGTGCAGCCGGCGGCGATCCCGCCTTCCTATCCCGCGGTAATAACAACGACAGATTGAAATATAATATCTAAAAGTCGTAATTTTGTCAATTCTGAATCACATTTTATACGCTTGCCACCATGTCCCGGCTGTCCATACCCGGTCCTGCTGCGGGGACCCGCGGCGATGGCGCCCGATGGGCGGCGCCGAGGCGGACGAGGGCGCTTGCGCAAGGCGCGGCGAGCCGGCCGCGCGCATGGCGGGCGGCATGCGCTGCGGCGCCTGCGCAAGGATTCAGTGTCTGCGGAACAATCCGAACAGAGCGAGGATCAGCAGCAATGCGGTGAGGGCGATGATCCAGGCGTGCCGCCACGGCACCCGGCGCAGCCGGCGCGCCGCCCGCCGGGCGAGAAGCCGGAGCAGACGCTCGCACCGCCGCAAACGCCCGGCCCGCGGCGCCGCCGCCCGGAGGTTGTCCCGGAACAAATCGATGAGGCCCGGCTCCGGCTATTCGTCTCAATCAAGCCGGCGCAAATCATCGGCATTCATAATGTTGCCTTCGGGAGGCTCCAGCATCGGTCCGACTTCGATGCCGTCATCGCAGCCAACGTCAAGCAAACGGCGGGCGGCGCTGATTGCAAGATCTTTATTCTTGAAGATATTCATTACTACGGAGCCGCCGCTTCGATAAGAGACATACCATGACATCCTGCGCCCCCTGTCTATCGCATCGTTTTTGAACCTTCGCGTTCTACCCGCCTTGGCGCATCGCGCAAGTGGCAAGGTTGAGACATCCGGCGGCAACGCTCAGAAGGCTCGGCAAATGCGCCGGCACGGCGATGCGGTCACGGGCGGGCGGCAACCGTTTCGTGCGGCCGCAAGCGGCGCCGGTCGGGGAAACGGCGCGGGGATGAGGGTTATCGAATGCCGCTTGCCGGGGGGGTTGTCCGGGTCCGCGGCCCGGCGCGCGGCATTGTCTGGCAAGTTCTTGATTTTGTTGGTGGGTGCAGCAGGACTCGAACCTGCGACCCGCTGATTAAGAGTCAGCTGCTCTACCAACTGAGCTATGCACCCGCTGCGGGCGGCAGGGTCTATAGCAAAGCGCCCGGCCGCTGTCGAGGTCGCGGCCGGCCTATACCCGGCCGTGGCAATGCTTGAATTTCTTGCCCGAGCCGCACGGGCAGGGGGCGTTGCGCGGCGTGCCGGCCCAGGGCGGGCGGGCGGCGAGCCGCTGCGGCTCGCCGCCGTTGGGGTCGGGACCGCCGCGGCGCGGCCGTTGCGGCCGGGCCGCAAAGGCCCGCCCGTCGGTGCCGGTGGCGCCGGCCGGCTCGGCCAGCGCTTCCTCGGCTTCGGCGAAGACATTGGCGAAAGCCGCCTCGGGCACCTGCAGCTCGACATGCGAGAGCACCGAGGTCACGTTCTGGCGCAGATTGGCCAGCATCGCCTCGAACAGTTCGAAGGCCTCGCGCTTGTATTCGTTCAGCGGGTCGCGCTGGGCATAGGCGCGCAGATTGATCCCCTGGCGCAGATGGTCAAGCGACAGCAGATGGTCCTTCCAGGCCTGATCGAGCAGCTGGAGCAGCAGCCCCTTTTCCGCCATGCGCATCAGCTCGGGCCCGTAATTGGCGGCCTTTTCCGCCATCTTGCGGTCGGCCGCCGCGGCGATGCGCCGGGCGACCTCCTCGCCGGTGATGCCGTCCTCCTGCGCCCATTCGGCGATCGGCAGATCGAGCGCCAGCAGGCGCAAGCATTCGGCGTGCAGCCCCGCCACGTCCCATTGCTCGGGCAGCGCGTTTTCTGGGATCGCGCGGGCCACGGCTTCCTCGATCGTCTCGGCGCGCATGTCGGCGATCATCTGCGAGACGTCCTCGGCGCTCATGATCTCGCGCCGCTGCTCATAGACGACCTTGCGCTGGTCGTTCATGACGTCGTCGTATTTGAGCAGCTGCTTTCTGATGTCGTAATTGCGCGCCTCGACCTTCTGTTGGGCCTTTTCGAGCGCCTTGTTGACCCAGGGATGGATGATCGCCTCGCCTTCCTTGAGCCCAAGGCGCTGCAGCATCGAATCCATGCGCTCGGAGCCGAAGATCCGCATCAGATCATCTTCGAGCGAGACGAAGAATTTCGAGGCGCCGGGGTCGCCCTGGCGGCCGGCGCGGCCGCGCAGCTGGTTGTCGATGCGCCGCGCCTCATGGCGCTCGCTGCCGACGACATAGAGCCCGCCGGCCTTGACCACTTCCTCGTGGGCGGCGCGGATCTCTTCGCGGATCGCGGCGGCCCGCGCCGCCCGCTCGGCCGGATCCGTGATCGTCGCCAGCTCGCTCTTGAGCCGCATATCGAGATTGCCGCCCAACTGGATGTCGGTGCCGCGCCCGGCCATGTTGGTGGCGATCGTGACCGCCCCCGGCCGGCCGGCCTGCGCGATGATGTAAGCCTCCTGTTCGTGATAGCGCGCGTTCAGCACGTTGTGCGGGATCTTGTGCTTTTTGAACAGCGCCGACAGCGCCTCGGATTTCTCGATGCTGACAGTGCCGACCAGCACCGGCTGGCGGCGCTTATGGCACTCGGCGACATGGGCGACGATGGCCTCGTACTTCTCGCGCGTCGTGCGATAGACCTCGTCATCGGTGTCGATGCGGCGCACCGGCTCGTTGGTCGGGATCTCGATGACCTCGAGCTTGTAGATGTCGTTGAATTCCTCCGCCTCGGTCATCGCCGTGCCGGTCATGCCGGCAAGCTTTGGATACATCCGGAAGTAGTTCTGGAAGGTGATCGAGGCGAGGGTCTGGTTCTCGTTCTGGACGGTCACGCCTTCCTTGGCCTCGAGCGCCTGGTGCAGGCCCTCGGAATAGCGCCGGCCCTCCATCATGCGGCCGGTGAATTCGTCGATGATGATGATCTTGTCGTCTTTGACGATGTAATCGGTGTCGCGCGCAAACAGCTTGTGCGCGCGCAATGCCTGATTGACGTGATGGACGAGCGAGATGTTGTGGATGTCGTAGAGCGAGCCCGCCGTCAGCAGCCCGGCGCGGCGCAGCGCCGCCTCCATCTTCTCGACGCCGCTTTCGGTCAGGGTGACCGTGCGCTGCTTTTCGTCCTTCTCATAGTCCTCGGGTCCGAGCAGCGGGATCAGCTTGTCGACGCGGATATAGAGCTCGGAACTGTCCTCCGCCGGTCCGGAGATGATCAGCGGCGTGCGCGCCTCGTCGATCAGGATCGAATCGACCTCGTCGACGATCGCGTAATGAAACGGCCGGTGCACCATGTCCTCGAGCCGGAACTTCATGTTGTCGCGCAGATAGTCGAAGCCGAGCTCGTTGTTGGTGCCGTAAGTGACGTCGGCGGCGTAGGCGCGCTGCCGCTCGGGATCGTCGAGCTCATGGACGATGCAGCCGACCTCGAGCCCGAGGAAGCGGTAGATCTGGCCCATCCATTCGGCATCGCGGCGGGCCAAATAATCGTTGACGGTGACGATGTGCACGCCCTTGCCGGTCAGCGCGTTCAGATAGGCGGGCAGGGTCGCGACCAGAGTCTTGCCTTCGCCGGTCTTCATTTCGGCGATCATGCCGCGATGCAGCACGATACCGCCCATCAGCTGCACGTCGAAATGGCGCTGGCCGAGGGTCCGCTTGGCCGCCTCGCGCACGGTCGCAAACGCCTCGACCAGCAGGTCGTCGAGCTCAACCCCCTCGGCGAGCTGCTGCTTGAAGCGGTGGGTGCGCTGGCGCAATTCGTCGTCCGACAGGGCCTCAAGCTCCGGCTCGAGCGCGTTGATGGCGGCGACGATCGGCCCGAGGCTTTTCAGGTAGCGATCATTGGCGGAGCCGAACAGCCGCCGGGCTAGGGCGCCGAACATGGGGACCTCGGGATAAGGAAAGGGATGCGGAAACAGGTGCGCACGGCGACAGCTCAGACATAGGCGGGCCGGCCGGGAGTGTCAATTCGTGCGGCGCGGCGCCAAGCGGGCCAGCAGACCGCTTGTCGGCGGGCCGGTGATATGCATGATGCACCGCTCCTGCGCTCGCGAGAAGAGTCCGTCCGATAGGGTCCCTCGATGCCTGTTCCCCGCTCCCTCGCCCCGGCCGGCGCCGCCGGTTTCGTCCTCCCTGTGTCCGGCTCGGCCGGGGGCGCGACGGCGCTCGACCGAATCCGGCGGGGCCGGAGGTGAGGAGATGACCGCGCTCTCGCCGCTGGCGCCGGCGCGCTTCCCCGATTTGCCGCCGCTCCCCGGCGTGCGCCTTGCCGCGCATGCCTGCGGCATCCGCTACGCCGGACGCGACGATCTGATGCTGGCCGAGCTCGCTCCCGGCAGCGCCGTCGCCGGCGTCCTGACCCGCTCCCTGACCGCCGGCGCGCCGGTTTTGTGGTGCCGCGAGTGCCTGCGCCGGGGCGGCGGCCGCGCCATCCTCGTCAATTCCGGCAACGCCAATGTCTTCACCGGGCAGGCCGGGATCGAGGCGGTCAGGGCCACGGCGGGCCGGACGGCCGAGCTGCTCGGCTGCGCGCCGCAGGAGGTGTTCGTCTGCTCGACCGGCGTCATCGGCGAACGGCTGCCGACCGACAAGATCATCGCCGCCCTGCCGCGGCTGGTCGCGGAATTGTCGCCAAATGCCTGGGAGCGAGCGGCGCGGGCGATCCTGACCACCGACACCTTCCCGAAAGGCGCGACGGCGACGGCCGAGATCGACGGCGTCGCCGTGCGCCTGAACGGTTTTGCCAAGGGTTCGGGCATGATCGCGCCGGACATGGCGACGATGCTCGCCTATGTCTTCACCGATGCGGCATTGCCCGCCGCCGTGCTGCAAGCGTTGCTGGCGGCGGCGAGCGAGCGCTCGTTCAATGCGATCACGGTCGACGGCGACACCTCGACCAGCGACACCGTGCTGCTCTGCGCGACGCACCAAGCGGCGCACCGGCCGGTCGCCGACCCCGGCGATCGCCGGCTCGAGCAGTTCCGCCGGGCCCTCGACGCCGTCATGATTGATCTCGCCCAGCAGATCGTGCGCGACGGCGAGGGCGCGGAAAAATTCATCACGATCACGGTCACCGGCGCCGCCTCGGCGCAGGCGGCGCGGAAGGTCGGCCTGGCGATCGGCAACTCGCCGCTGGTCAAGACGGCGATTGCCGCCGGCGATGCCAATTGGGGCCGCATCGTCATGGCGGTCGGCAAGGCCGGCGAGAGGATCGATCCCGAGCGCCTGACGGTCGCGGTCGGCGGCATCACGATCGCCGCCCAGGGCGGTCCGGTTCCCGGCTATGACGAAGCCCCGGTTGCCGCCCATATGAAGGGGCGCGACATCGCGATCGCGGTCGATCTCGGGATCGGGGCGGGCGCGGCTACGGTATGGACCTGCGATCTGACCCACCGCTATATCGATATCAATGGCAGCTATCGCAGCTGAAGAGGGCTGTCCCGGCGCCCCGGGCGTCGCCGCCGACGCCGCCGTCCCGGTCGTGCTGGTGGCGGCGGCGGCGCTGGTCGATACCGACGGCCGCGTGCTGCTGGCCGAGCGTCCGCCCGGCAAGCCGATGGCGGGGTTGTGGGAATTCCCCGGCGGCAAGGTCAGGCCCGAGGAGACGCCGGAGCGGGCGCTGGTCCGCGAGCTCGCCGAAGAGCTCGGCATCGACGTGCATGCGAGCTGCCTGGCGCCGTTCGCCTTCGCCTCGCACACCTATCCCGACTTTCACCTGTTGATGCCGCTTTACGTCTGCCGCAAATGGCACGGCATCGTGACGGCGCGCGAGGGCCAGCGCCTTGCCTGGGTGCGCCCCGAGCGGCTTGCCGAGTACCCGATGCCGCCCGCCGACCGGCCGCTCGTCGCGCTGCTGCGCGGCCTGCTGTAGAGGCGCGGGCGGCGGCGCTCATGCGGGCGCCCGGCCGGTCAGGAACAGGATCTCGAAACTGGCCGCAACGCGGCCGTCGGGCAGACCAAAGCGCTCGCCATAGAGCGCCAGCGCGCGCGCCAATGTGGCGCGGCGCAGCGGACATTTGCGGCGCGCCGTCAGCGCATTGGTCTCGCCCATCAGGCGCAGCTCGCGCAGCAGCGCCAGCGCGTCCGCATAGGTGACGGTCAGCACATCGGCGTCGGCGACCGGGTCTGCAAAGCCGGCGCGCTGCAGCAGGGCCGCGGCGTCGGCGAGATCGATCGCCGGCGATATGCGCGGGCTGGCGCCGCCCTCTTCGGCGAGCTCGGCCTCGATCAGCGCGGTGCGCAATTCGATCAGCGTGCGCCCGCCGAGCAGCGCGGCCAGAAAAAGACCGCCCGGCTTCAAGACGCGGCGCAATTGGACAAGGGCGCCGGGCAGATCGCCGACCCAATGCAATACGAGCGCGCTGACCACAAGGTCAAAGCTGGCCGCCCGGAACGGCAGCAGCTCGGGATCGGCGGCGACCCGCGGCCCGGGCAGGCGGGAAAGAAAGGCGAGGGCGGGCTCGGCGACGACGACCCTCGCGATGCCCGGCCGGCGCCGCAGCGCCGCCGCCAGCCGGCCGTCGCGGGCCCCCAAATCGAGCGCCGCCGCGAACCGCTGCGGCATGTCGTCGAGGCGGTCGAGAAGGCGGTCGGCGGCCTCATGGTGCAGGAAATCGACCGAATCCCGCCGCGCCGCCCGCTCGCGATGCCATCGCCAGGCGCGCCGGTCGAAGAGCGTTGTCGGGTTCGTATCGGATGCGATCATCGATCGGCGTTGCACCAACGGTTGACGAAGCCGCCCGCGCCCGCAACATGGAAGCCGATGTCGCCCGCGACAACCCTGTCCCGCGCCGCCGTGCGGCAGATGCGCCGGATCGGCCGCACCGTTCTCGACGGCGTATTGCCGCCGCGCTGCCTCGCCTGCGGCGAGATCACCGGCGAGCCGGAGGCCTTGTGCGGCCGCTGCTGGAACGGCATGACCTTTTTTGCGCCGCCCTGGTGCGCGGTCTGCGGCCTGCCCTTTCCCCATCCGATCGGCGAGGGGGCGGTGTGCGCCGACTGCGCCCGCGCCGGTCATAGCTGGGACCGCGCCCGCGCGGTGCTGCGCTACGACAAGGACAGCCGGGGCCTCGTATTGGCGCTGAAGCACGCCGATGCGACCCATCTCGCCGGCGCCTTCGGCCGCTGGATGCAGCGCGCCGGGGCGGACCTGCTCGCGCAGGCCGACCTGTTGGTGCCGGTCCCGCTGCACTGGACCCGCCTGTTCCGGCGCCGCTATAACCAGGCGGCCCTGCTCGCCTGGGCGGTCCGCGCCGCCGGCGGCCCGCCGGTGGCGCCGGACTGGCTGGTGCGCCGGCGGCGCACGCCGGTGCAGGGCCATTTGGGGCCGCTGGCGCGCGCCCGCAATGTCGAGAGCGCCTTTGCCGTCCGCCCCGGCCGCGACTTCTCCGGCAAGCGCGTCGTCATCATCGACGATGTGATGACGACCGGCGCCACGGTCGCGGAATGCGCGCGCGTATTGCGGCGCGCCGGGGCGGCCTTTATCGGGGTGCTGACCCTGGCGCGGGCCCTGCGGGTCGGGACATGATCGGCCGCGCTTGGTGTGCGGCGTCGGCGGCCTTACTTTTGGGGCAACCGTGTTCGGGAGGGCGATGGCGATGGCCAAGGTCGAGCTGTACACGACAAGGTCCTGCCCCTACTGCGCGCGCGCCCGCGCGCTGCTGCAGAAAAAGGGGGTCGCCTTCACCGATATCGATCTCGACGAACATCCGGAGCGGCGCGCCGAGATGCTGCGGCGCGCCCGCGGCCGCCATACCGTCCCGCAGATCTTCATCGACGGCGAGCATATCGGCGGCTCGGACGAGCTCTTGGCGCTCGATCGCCGCGGCGAGCTCGACAGGAAGCTCGGGATCGCGCCATGAGCGGCCCGGCCTTCACGGCGGCCTGCATCCAGTTCACCGCCGGCCCCGATCCCGAGCCCAACATCCGCACGGTTGCGGACATGATCCGGCGGGCGCGCGCGGGCGGCGCCGATTTCGTGATGACGCCGGAGGTCACCAACTTCATCGAGGGGGGCAGGCGCCGGCATGACAAGGCGCGCCGCGAAAGCGAGGACCCGGCGCTCGCCGCCTTTCGCGATCTGGCGCGGGAAACCGGGGCGTGGCTGCTCCTCGGATCGCTGGTTATCGACATTGCCGGCGAGCCCGGCGTCGAGGCGGGCGACAGCCGGCTTGCCAACCGCTCGTTCCTGATCGATCCCGCCGGCGCGATCGTCGCGCGCTACGACAAGATCCACATGTTCGACGTCGATATCGGCGGCGAAAGCTATCGCGAGAGCCATGCCTATCGCCCGGGCAACCGCGCCGTCGTCGCGGCGACGCCGTGGGGCCGGCTCGGCATGACGGTGTGCTACGATCTGCGCTTTCCCCAGCTCTACCGCGCGCTTGCCAAGGCCGGCGCCGATTTTCTGAGCGTTCCGTCGGTCTTCACGGTGCCGACCGGGCGGGCGCACTGGCAGGTGCTGCTGCGGGCGCGGGCGATCGAGACCGGCTGCTTTGTCTTCGCTCCGGCGCAATGGGGCGAGCATGCCGGCGGGCGCAAGAGCTACGGCCATTCGCTGATCGTCGATCCGTGGGGAGAGATATTGGCCGATGGCGGCGAGGGGGTCGGCATCGTCAGCGCGCGCATCGAGCCCGCGCGGGTCGCCGCGGTGCGCCGCATGGTGCCCTCTCTCGACCACGATCGCAGCTTTGCGCCGCCGCAGGGATAGCCGCGTCAGGCGGAGGCCGGCCGCCCTGCGCCCCCGCCGCACTCTTGTATTTTTTCCCGCGGCGCGCGAGTCTGGAACGAGACGAAGGCGTGAGCGAGGAGGAGGCGGAAGTGAACGACATCGCGACGACGCGGTTCAAATGGGTCGGAACCCGGCCGATCCGTCCCGACGGGGTGCCGAAGGTGACGGGGCGCGCGATGTACGGCGCCGATCTGGCGATGCCGGGCATGTTGGTCGGCAAGATCCTGCGCTCGCCGCACGCGCATGCCCGCATCCGCGGGATCGACACGTCGAAAGCGGCGGCGTTGCCCGGCGTCAAGGCGGTCGTTACCGCCGCCGATTTTCCCGACCAGAAATTCGAATATGTCGGGCCCGAGCGGGTCGCGCAGAATTTCTGGCATATGACGCGCAACATCATGGCCCGCGAAAAAGCCCTCTACGAGGGCCATGCGGTCGCCGCCGTCGCCGCGATCGACGCCGCCACCGCGAGCGAGGCGTTGGCGCTGATCGAGGTCGATTACGAAGTCTTGCCGCACGTCATCGACGTCGATGCGGCGATGCAGCCGGACGCGCCGCTGTTGTTCGAGGATATGATCACTCGCGGCGTCGAACCGCCGCCGAACCGTCCTTCCAACATCGCAAAGCGCGTCGAATTCAAGATCGGCGATCTCGAGGCCGGTTTTGCCGCCGCCGACGAGATCGTCGAGTGCGCATTCAAGACGGCGCCGGTGCATCAGGCCTATATCGAGCCGCATGCCTGCGTCGCCCGCGTCGATGCCGACGGCCAGGCCGAGATCTGGACCGCAACCCAAGGCCATTTCGGGGTGCGGGCCATGGTCGCCAAATTGACCGGCATGAAGATCGGCGATTTGCGCGTGACCTCGTCCGAGATCGGCGGCGGCTTCGGCGGCAAGATCCCGGTCTATCTCGAACCGGTGGCGGTAATGTTGGCGAAAAAATCGGGCCGCCCGGTCAAAATCGTCATGAGCCGCGAGGAGGTGTTCAAGGCTTCGGGGCCGACCTCGGGGGCATCGATGTGGGTCAAGATCGGCGCCACCCGCGACGGCCGGATCACCGCGGCCGAGGGCGTCTTCAAGTTTCAGGCGGGCGCCTTTCCCGGCTCGCCGGTAATGAACGCCTGCATGTGCGCGTTTGCCCCCTACGCCATCGAGAATGCCCGCACCGTCGGCTACGACGTGGTCTGCAATCGGCCGAAATCGGCGGCCTATCGCGCGCCGGGCTCGCCGATCTCGGCCTTCGCGGTCGAGAGCGTGCTCGACATGCTGGCGCAAAAGATCGGCATGGACCCGCTGGAGTTCCGCCTCAAGAACGCCGCCCGCGCCGGCACGCCGATGGTCTACGGACCCAAATTGTCGCACAATGGCTATGCCGAGACCGTCGAGGCGCTGCTCAACCATCCCGGCTACCGCGCCCCGCTCGGCAAGAATCAGGGGCGCGGCGTCGCCTCCGGGTTCTGGTTCAACGGCGGCGGCGAATCGAGCGCCACCGTACAGGTCAATGAGGACGGCACCGTCACCGTCGCGACCGGCAGCCCCGATATCGGCGGCTCGCGCGCGTCGATGGCGCTGATGGCGGCCGAGACCCTGGGTATCGACTACCATCAGGTGCGCGCGATCGTCGCCGACACCGCCTCGGTCGGCTTCACCAACCCGACCGGCGGCTCGCGCGTGACCTTTGCCACCGGCATGGCCGTTGTCGAGGCCAGCAAGAAGATTGTCGACGAATTGCGCAAGCGCGCGGCGATGATCTGGGACGTCGATGTCGAGGGCGTCGTCTGGGAGGACGGCTATGCCAAGCCGGCGAGCGCCAATGTCGGCGATTTCGCGCCGCTGTCGTTGAAAGAATTGGCCGCCAAGAAGGCCTTGACCGGCGGCCCGATCACCGCCGCCGCCTCGGTCAATGCCGGCGGCCAGGCGCCCGGCTTCTCGACGCAATTCTGCGATGTCGAGGTCGACCCCGAGACCGGCAAGGTCACGATCCTGCGCTATGTCGCCGCCCAGGACGTCGGCAAAGCGATCCATCCTTCCTATGTCGAGGGCCAGATCCAGGGCGGCGTCGCCCAGGGCATCGGCTGGGCGCTCAACGAGGAGTACATCTACGACGCCAAGGGGCGGCTCGACAATGCCGGCTTCCTCGACTACCGCGTGCCGGTGGCCCCGGACCTGCCGATGATCGAGACGATCCTCGTGGAGGTGCCGAACCCCAACCATCCCTATGGCGCCAAGGGCGTCGGCGAGGTCAACATCGTGCCGCCGATGGCGGCGATCGCCAATGCGATCCATAACGCAATCGGGCTGCGCCTGACCGAACTGCCGATGTCGCCGCCCAAGGTGCGCGCCGCTCTCGACGCCGCCGCGGGCGACTAGGAGGCGAGGGCCATGGCGACCATGAAGGTCGTTTTCACCGCCGGCTTCAGCCGCCGCTATACCGGCGGGGTCCGCGAATTTACGGTCGAGGCGAAAAACCTGCGCGGCGTCATCAAGGAGATGGACCGGCTCTACCCCGGTTTGGGCAAGCATCTCGAAGAGGAGACCACCGTCGCGATCGACGGCCAGATCCACGAGGTCGGCTATTTCCAGCCGATTTCGCCGGGCTGCGAGGTCTTCTTCATCCCCAAGCTCGAAGGCGGATAGGCGGCACGGGAGAGCGGCGATGGAAATGCAAGATCGCACGGTCGTCGTCACCGGCGGCGCTTCCGGGATCGGCAGGGCCACGGCGTTTCTGCTCGCCCGCGAAGGAGCGCGCGTCGTGATCGGCGACATCGACGCGGCGGGCGGACAATCGGCGGCGGCGGAAGCGGCGGCCGAACGCCTTGCGATCGAATATCTGCCGCTCGACCTGACCGAGCCGGCCACGATCGCGCGTTTCGCCGAGGCGGTCGCGGAGCGGATCGGACGCGCCGACGGGCTCGTCAACGGCGCCGGCTGGGACCAGATCCAGCCCTTTTTGGAAAATCCGCCCGAGATGTGGGATCGCATCCTGGCGATCAATCTGACCGGAGCGATCCGCCTGACCCGCCTGCTGCTGCCAGCAATGGTGGCGGCCGGGCGCGGCAAGATCGTCAATATCGCCAGCGATGCCGGCCGCGTCGGCAGCACCGGCGAGACCGTCTATGCCGCCGCCAAAGGCGGTCTGATCGCTTTTACCAAATCCTTGGCGCGCGAAATGGCGCGACACCACATCAACGTCAACTGCGTGTGCCCCGGCCCGACCGATACGCCGCTGTTTCAGCGCCAGCCGGAGCGCATGAAGGAGGCGCTGATCCGCGCCATTCCGTTCCGCCGCCTCGCCCGGCCGATTGAGGTCGCGCAGGCGGTGCTGTTCTTTCTCGGCTCCCGCTCCGATTACATCACGGGTCAGGTCCTGAGCGTCAGCGGCGGGCTGACGATGGTCGGGTGAGGGCCACGTGAAAGACACGGGGCCCTGCCCTTTTCTGGACGCTTTTCTCGCGTCATCATGGGCTCTTAGCGGACAAACCCGGAAAAGGAGGCATAAGGTGTCGCGAACCCCCTCGATCGTTGCCGCCGCCGCGGCGCTGCTCGCGCTGGCGGCAAGCGCGGCCGCCCAGCCGATGCCGCGCAACAACCCGGCGGCCCAGGAGAACGTCATCAAGAGCGAGCGCTATTCGCAGGTGCTGCGCACCAATCCCGCCTTCCGCGCCAAGCGCATCCAGGAGGAATGCGGGCCGATCACCGATCCGCGGCTGCATGCCGAATGCGTCGCCTCGTTCCCGCCGGTCGCCGCACCGCTGCACCACCCCGTCCGGCATGTCCGGCGCTATCGCCATTACCGCTGAGATCCCGCCCCAGGAGGGCATGACAATGCCGAACCCCGCTCCCGGTTTTGCGAAGAATCCCGACTATCGCGTCGACCTGATCCCGGAGCGCCGGCACGTCAAGGTCGTCTTTGCCGGCGTGACGATCGCCGAGAGCGGCCGGGCATTGCGCATCGAGGAGACCGGGCACGCGCCGGTCCATTACATCCCGCAGCGGGATGTGCGGATGGACCTGTTGCGCCCGAGCGCGCACCGTACCCGCTGTCCCTACAAGGGCGAAGCCTCATACTGGACGATCGAGGTGGCGACGGAAGAGGGGGTGCGGCGCTCCGAGAACGCGGTGTGGGCCTACCCGACGCCCTATGACGAGGTGCAAGGGCTCGCCGGCCATTATGCCTTTTACGAGAGCCGCGTCGACGCGATCACCGTCCTCTGAACGCCTGATGGTGCCGACCCAGAACTGGGAGGTCAGAAAGCCGGGCGCGGTCTCGGCGCGCGGCCTCGTCGCCGCCCAGAACGGCGCCGCGGCCGAAATCGGCGCCGAGATCCTGGCGGCCGGCGGCAGCGCGGTCGACGCCGTGATCGCCACCGCCTTCGCGCTGGCGGTGCTTGAACCGTGGAACAGCGGCCTCGGCGGCATCGGCTTTATGGTCGTGCATCCGGCCGGGGCGGCGCAGGCCGAAACCATCGATTTCGGCCCGGTCGCGCCGCAGGGGCTCGATCCGGCCGCCTATCCGCTGACCGGCGCGACGCACACCCAGCTGTTCACTTGGCCGCAGGTCAAGGACGACCGCAACGTGCACGGGCCGCTTTCCTTTACGATCCCGAGCGCGGTGCGGGGCTATGCGGCGGCGGCCGCGCGGTTCGGGCGGCTGCCCTGGCGCGATCTCGTCCTGCCGGCGGCGGCGCTGGCGCGCGTCGGACTGCCGGTCGATTGGTATACGACGCTGAAGGTCGCCACCGCCGCGGTCGATTTGCGCCGCTACGACGAGAGCCGGCGCATCTGGCTGCCGGACGGGCTGCCGCCGGTCGCACCGCCCGAGGAAGACCGCTTCTTCCTGCCGCTCGGCCGGTTGGCGGCGACGCTCGAACGCCTGGCCGAGGCCGGCCCCGAGGACTTTTATACGGGCGAGATCGCGGCCGCGATCGTTGCTGATATCGGCGCCGCGGGCGGCGTCGTGTCGGTGGCCGATCTCGCCCATTGCCGGGCGCGCCTTATGCCGGCGCTGTCGATCCCTTATCGTGGGGCCTGTTTTGCCGCGGCCGCCGGCATGACCGCCGGGCCGACGCTCGCGCAGGTGCTGGGCCGGCTCGCGCAGCGGCGTTTCGGCGCCGCGCCCGACGCCGACTATTTTGCCGCTCTCGCCGCGGCCTTGCGGCAGGCCTATGCCGATCGCCTCGCGCATCTGGGCGATACGGCAGCGCACACCGAGACGTCCACGACCCACATCACCGCGATCGACCGCGACGGCGGCATCGCCGCGCTGACGACGACATTGCTGTCGGTGTTCGGCAGCCGCTATGTCCTGCCGGGGACCGGCATCCTGATGAACAACGGCGTCATGTGGTTCGACCCGCGCCCAAACCGGCCGAATTCGATGGCGCCAAACAAGCGCGCTTTGACCAATATGTGCCCGCTTGTCGTCGCCCGCGACGGCCGGCCGTGGTTCGGCCTCGGCGCCTCCGGCGGCCGGCGCATCCTTGCGGCGGTCGTGCAACTGGCGAGCTTCATTGTCGATTTCGGCATGGACGCCGAGAGCGCGGCCCATCATCCGCGCATCGACGTCAGCGGCGGCGAGGGCCTGGCGATCGACGCCAGGCTCGATGCGGCGATCCGCGAGCGGCTGTTGCGCGAGCCGGGGGCGAACCTTGTCGAACACGTCGTCTGGCCGGCCCGTTTCGCCTGCCCCAACCTCGTCCTGCGCGGCGGCGAGGGGCGCAATTACGGCATCGCCGACGTGATGTCGCCGTGGTCGGCCGCGGTCGCCGAGCCCGGATGACGCCTCGCCGCCCTCCACCCCCTGCCTACGGCAAGGCTGATGCGCTTTGCGAAGCTTGTTCTATTGGCGCTGCTGCTGGTGCTGGTGCCGGCGAGCGGCCGGAGTGAGGAATGGACCGCAACCGACCCGCCGATCCGCTATGGTCATATCGCCCATGGCGGCATCAATTGGCGCGGCGAGGCGGTCGGCTATCATCATCGCCCGAACGGCGTCGATCCGCCCGGCGCGCGGGTCGTGCAGATTGTCGCGTCGCCGAATGCGAGCGGGGTCTATCGCGCCCGAGTCGCCATTCGCGATCCGTCCACCGGCCGGTGGATCGACAAGAAAGCCCCCTCCACCTTCTTTCCCGACGCGCTGTCGGACCGCGACGTCATCGCCGCGATCCTGGCCGCGTTTAATGACGGCCGTCTGCGCGCCGACGGGCGGTTTATCGGCGATTCGCATCGCGGCTTTGCGATCGAGGGATGGTACGAGCACGGCCGCATCGTCGCCGCCTATCCGCTCTATCGGCCATGAAGCCTGAGCCGGCGCTGATCAGCGCGCAGATGAGCCCGGCCGGATTTCTGGAAGCGCGGCCGCTGCCCGGCAGCGGCCGCCGCGGCGAAGTGCTCGCGTCTTTCCTGCAGAGCGACGTCCAGGGCGATCTCAATACCGCGCGGGCGTTGCTGGCCGAAATCGCGGCGGCCGAAGCGGGCGCGGCGCCGCTGCCGGGCGGGGCCGGCAACGCCTTCACGATCCGCATCGCCGCGGACGGCGCGGTCATCGCCGGCGCGCTTTCTCCCGACATGCCGCCCGAGCATTATAGCCTCGCCGAACTGCGCGCCGCGCTCGAAGCGTGGAGCGCCGCGATCGCACGCAGCCGCGACGGGGCCGGAGCTTAGCAGATGCCCTCTCCCCGCATGTCTGTGGGCCGGTCCTTTTCAAGCGCCGCGGCATTGGCGCCAGGGCGGTAATGAACGAGGCCCCCGAAGCGCCGCTGGCGCTGCGCAAAAAAGTCGCCCGCCCGCGCGATGCGGCCTCGCTGATCCTGTTGCGCGGCAAAGGCGACGACATCGAGGTGCTGGTCGGGCGGCGGCCGCTGTCGGTGCGTTTCATGCCCGGCGCCTGGGTGTTTCCGGGCGGCGCCATCGATCGCGGCGACCGCAACGCCTGGGCCGTCGAGGCTGGGGCGGCGGCGCTGGGGCCGCGGCTGGCCGCCGCGGCGCGCGCCGCTTTGCGCGAGACCTGGGAGGAGGTCGGCATCCTGTTCGGCCGGCCGGCAGCGCCGCCGCAAGCGCCGCCGCCGGCGGCGGCGATCGAGCGGGCCTATGGCGAGCGGGGGCTTGTGGCGGCGCTTGATCGCCTGGTCTATGTCGGACGGGCGATCACCCCTTCCCATTCCCCGCGCCGTTTCAATACCCGCTTCTTTCTCGGCGACGGGGCCCATATCTGCGGCGTGCCGCGGGCCAGCGCGGAGCTGGAAGAAGTGCGCTGGCATCCGGTGGCGCGCGAGCCGCTCGAACCGTTTCGCGACGTGAGCCGGTTCATGCTGGCGCGCGCCCTCGCGCTTTACCGCGGCGTCGCGACCGGCCCGCCGCCGCTGTTCTACTGGGCCAAGAACGCGCGCCGCATCGGGATCTGTCGCGAGGCGCAGACGCGCTGAACCGGCGGTTCAGTTCGCTTTGCCGCCCGCCGCCGCCGAATGCGTCGCGGCGGCGACTTCCTCCTCCCCGGCGCCGAGCGCGATGGCGCGGCCATGCGTCTCGACCCCGAGCACGGCAAAGGACAGGCCGACCAGCAGCATGCAGAAGGCCAGGAACAGAAAAGCGGGAAAGACCGCTTCCTGCGTCGCGTGCGGGGAGACGATATTGCCGGTGCCGGCGATCAGCGCCAGGCTCAGCGGTCCGATGATCTTGCCAACGCCGTTCGCGGTCTGGCCCAGACCCGAAGAGCGTGCGCCCATGCGCACGCCGTAGCTCTCGACCGTATAGGGGGCCAGATTGGCGAACCCGCCTTCGGCGCAGAAGGTCGAGCAGCACAGCAGAACGATCAGCAGCGGCATGCCGCCGATCAGCACGTTGTTGAAATATCCGGCGGCGGCGAGCGCGACGACGCCGCCGAAGCCCCACAGGGCGCCGAGAAGCCGCCGGCCCATCAACGGCGCGATGAGGGTGACGATAATCTTGCCGAAGACGCCGGCGCCGGAAACGAAGATGAAATATTTGGCGGCCTGCGGGACCGGCACCTTCAAGAGCAGCGCGACGATCGTCGGTCCCCATAGATAGATGCCGTAGTCGGCCGTCGACGAGCCGCCCCAGATCAGGATCGTTTCGATGAACATGCGCGGCTGCGACAGCAGATCCAGCAGATTGCCGCGCGGCACCGCGGCGGGCGGAACCGTCGGCAGCGGCACCGCGGCGAGCGGCAGATCGAGATAGCGGGCGACCTCGGCGCGCGCCTCGGCAAAGCGGCCCTTGGCGACGAGCCAGCGCACCGATTCGGGCGTCAACAGCCAGGTCAGCACGGCGATGATCGCCGGCGCGAAGCCGACCAGCGCCACCCCGCGCCAACCGAGCGGCCCGAGCAATGCGGCCGAAACCACCGGAGCAAGAAATCCGCCGGCCGAGGCGAAGACCAGATAGAAGCTGGTCGCAATCGTGCGATGCCGGGTCGGAGTCAGCTCGACGACCATGGTCAGCGACGGCGTGACCGCGGCGGTCAAGCCGACGCCGACGAAGAAGCGCAAGATCGCAAAGATCCACCATCCCCCTTCCGGGATGGCGGCGATCAGCGCGGCGCTGACCGCGCAGATCAGGCAGCCGATGACGATCTGCAGCTTGCGCCCGAAGGCGTCGGAGAAGGCGCCGAAGACGAGCGCGCCGATGATCGCGCCGAGGCCGCCGCTATAAAGGATCACCGCCGACTGGCCGTAGGTCAGATGCCAGTGCGGTCCGACCACCGCCAGCAGGTATCCCACCACCAGGAAATCGAAGAAGTCGAAGACGAAGACCGCCGACATCAGGATGAAGGTCACCCAATAACGGCGGTTGAGCGGCGCCTGATCGAACAGCGCCAGCAGGTCTTCGGAAGTTGCTGCGGCCATCGTCTCCTCCCTTGCGGCGCGCCGACCGGATGCGGCCCGACAGCGCCGTCGGCGGCTTCCGGCATCGCTGCGGCGAAGCGGGCCGGCAAAGATGCCATGATACCGGCCGCATCCGATATTGCCCGCGCTCGCGCCCGTCAACAGCGAAATCCGGTTCCGGGCCATGCCGTTCGCGGCGGCTTCGCCGCGAGCGGGCGGGGCCGCTCATTGGGACCGCTGCGCTCCGAGCCTTTCTCCAACGCGCGCCGGAGCTCTCTCGGCATCGAGCGCGATTGCACGACCGTGCATCTCGATCGCCAGAAACACGAAGGCGAAGGCCACCGCCAGCATGCTGGCGGAAAGGAACAGGAAGGCCGGAAATACCGCGGCGGCGGTCGCCTTGGGCCGGATCAGATTGCCGGAGCCGGCGATCAGGGCCAGGATGAGCCGACCCGTGATCTTGCCGACGCCGGCGGCGGCATGGCCGAGGCCGGAAGAACGCGCCCCGAGCCTGACCCCGTATTGCTCGATCGTATACGGTGCGAGATTGGCCAGACCGCCGTCGATGAAAAACGCCGCGGCGGCGACCAGGATCACGAATACCGGGAACCCGCCGATCACGACGGCATGGAAATATCCGGCCAGGACAAGGGCGATTGCCGCGATAAAGCCGAAGACAATGCCGATGGACCGGCGCCCGATCCGCTGCACGATCAATGCCACGAGGATGCGCCCGATCATCGCCGCCCCCGAGACATAGACAAAGTATCGGGCGGCCTGCGGCGCCGGGGTGTGCAGCGCAGAGCGACGATCGTCGGACCCCACAGCAGATATCCGAAAGCCGCCGTCGTCGAGCCGCCCCACAACAGCAGCGTCTGCCAGAAAAGCCGCGGTGGGGCGTAAAGTTCTGCAAGGCTCGCCCGCGGTTCCCGGACGGGCCGGGCCGCCGGCGCCGGCACCTGTTCGAGGGCGATCCCGAGATGGCCGGCGACCGCCCTGCGCGCCTCGTCGAAGCGTCCCTTGGCCAGCAGCCAGCGCGCCGATTCCGGGACAAAGATCGAGACCAGGGCGCCGATCGCGATCGGCACGAAGCCGAGCATCGCAAGGCCGCGCCAGCCGAGCGGCCGCAGCAGCGCGGCTGCGGCGAACGAGGCCAGGAACGGGCCGGCGCTCGCGGTCAGGACAAAAAAGCTCGTCATGCCGGTGCGCCAGCGCGTCGGCGTCGCCTCGACGATAATCGTCAAGGCCGGGGTGATAGCGGCGGCGAGGCCAAACCCGACCAGAATGCGCAGCGCCGCCAGAGGGATGAAGGCGCCGGTCGGCAGCAGGCCGATCAGCCCGGCGCTGACCCCGCAGATCAGCGTGCCGGTGACGATCTGCCATTTGCGGCCGAAGACGTCGCTGAGGGAACCCCAGACCAGCGAGCCGACAATGGCGCCGACGCCGCTGCCGTAAAGAATGAGGGCCGCCTTGCCGTAGGTCAGATGCCAGCGCGGCCCGATCACCGACAGGATGAAGGCGATCAGAAAAAAGTCAAAAAATCGAGGATATAGACTGCCGCCAGCAGGGTGAAGCTGGTCCAGTAGCGACGGTTGAGCGAGGCGCGATCATAGAGCGCCAGCAACTCTTCCGAGGCCTGCGTCCTCATGGGCATCACCTCCCCTTATATTGTTCCGCCTGTCGCGACTATGTGCAAAAGACGCGGCAATCCGGACTTGTTGTTGCACCGTATCGCCGGTGAATACTTCCCCGCGCAGGTAAGCCTGGCCCGGCGCAGCGATCGCTTGCGGACCGCGCCCTCTGCTTGCCGGCGGACAGCATGAACCCGCCGCACGGCGCCGGCAAGCGCAGGAGCGCCGGCCGGCAATCGCGATTGACACGCCCGGCGCGCTCTCCCATCTGATCGCCATATCTAAGGATCCTTCCCCAGCCGCGGCGGCGGCTATTGCTTCAGAGCGCGGGGCGCCGATGGTCTCCCGAATATTGACGACAAGTATTCTCATTCTATTGGCGGTTGGAGCATTCTGGAGCAATGCGCTCGACGCCGGCCGCCGCATCGATCCGCTCGGAGTCTTGTGCTGGGTGCTGGCGATTTTGAACTGGTACGGGTGGGACACGATGCGGGCGGGATGGTCGTATGGACGCGAGAGAGACCGGGGCGGCACCGACCTGCCGCTGCTTGCCCGGTTCGGACCGATATACATAAAGGGAATAATGAATTTGCGGCGCACCGCGCCGCCGCGCCGGACGAGTTCGGAGGGAGCGCGCGAGTAAGCGGCCCTGCGGATCTGAGGGCGCGATCCCCTGATCTACGGTCGCCCGGCGCGGGCATAAGGAATAGGTTGAAGGCGGCCCTTCCTCATCCGCTACCGAGGAAGACCCGGCGCTAACAGGCGTGGCGAATATGGCGGCTTCGCGGCGCCGGGCCTAATAACCGCCGAGACGGCGGGAATAATTCAAAAAACGCCTTCCATTTCGGCGGCAAGGCGCCGTTCGTTGCGCGCCCTGACGTCCGTCAGATCCTTGACGCATTGCCCGTATTCGGGGGTTCCCGCCGGCATGCGATACTTTTCGCAGAAGGTGCGATCTTCGCGCGCCGTCGCCTGCTGTTGCTGCTGTCGCGCGAGGCGCTGGGTCTGGGGGGCCGCGTATAGGGCGACGTAGATCCAGAACGGTATGCTGACAGCGGCGGCAAGCCACATCAGGCGATTGCCCCACTCATATATGCCGGTCAGCGCGTGGAACATCGGTACCTCCCACCCTCGTCCGAGGTTCAAAACGGCGGCCTTGATCCGGTATCGCGGGGCCCGCAATCAGGCCGCCTGTCGGGCGGCGCAGCCAGGGCCGCGCATGGGCCGTTTGGACGAGGTCGCAATCAAGCTTAGCGCCGGGCCGGCGTCGCGGCTGTGAGCCATCTCACAGCGTATAGGATTTCTCCCGCAATGCATATGATTTTATCCGCCGCCGCGTACCCTCCCCGCGCGGGATTGCAAGCGGACGGAGGGTGTGCGAAGGAAAGCCCGCGTTGCCTGGTCGGCATTGACGAGGCTTCCCGCAGCCTGCGCCGGCGCACCGCGCTTGCATTGGCCGCGCGTTCGGCCGCACCCTGGCCGGGAAACGGCGTTTTCGGAGGGCATATGCGGCTTGGCGTCCATCTTCCCCATATCGGCCGCAAGGCCGGGCCGCAGGCGATCCGGCGGGCGGCCGTGCAGGCCGAGGAATTGGGCTTTGCCGATGTGTGGGCGAGCGAGCATATCATCGTGCCGCGGGGCGCGGCCTATCCGCCGTCGCCGATTTTTTACGACCCGCTCCTGACCCTGACCTGGGCGGCGGCGCATACCCGACGGATCGGGCTCGGCACCAGCGTGCTGGTATTGCCGATGCGCCATCCGGTGCCGCTCGCCAAGGAATTGGCGACATTGCAGTGCCTGTGCGAGGGGCGGCTGATCCTCGGCGCCGGCGTCGGCTGGCTCGAAGCCGAATTTGCCGCCCTCGGCGTGCCGTTCGCCGAGCGCGGCCGGCGCATGGATGAGGGCATCCGCATGATGCGAGCGGTGTGGTCCGAGGATCCGGTCAGCTTCCAATCGCGCCACATTCCGGCCGTCATCGCGGATATGCGGATGCTGCCGCATCCCGCGGCGCCGATCCCGATCTGGATCGGCGGCAGTTCCGAACCGGCGATAAGGCGCGCCCTCGCGCTCGGCGACGGCTGGCACGGCTCGCGGCTGTCGCCCGCGCAGGCCGGGCCGATCGTGCGCCGCCTGCGCGCGGCGCGGCGCGATCCGGGCTTTGTCGTCTCGCTGCGCAGCGGCTGGGACGGCCGCGACGACGGCGCGCTCATGGCGCGCCTTGCCGGCTATGCCGAAGCCGGCGTCGAACATGTCCTGGTCGAGCCGCAGGAGCGCGAGCTCGAGGCCTGGCTCGGCGTCGTCGAGCGGATCGCCCGCATCGGCGAGAGCGTGCGATGAAGCTCGCCCTTGCGCTCAAGGTCTCCGAAGCGGGCCTTGATCTCGATCTGGTCCACGAGGCCGAGCGGCTCGGCTATGATTCGGTGTGGTGCGGCGAGGCCTACGGCACCGACGCGGTGACGCCGGTCGCCTGGGTGCTGGCGCGGACGCGCCGCATCAAGGCCGGCACCAGCATCATGCAGATGGCGGCGCGCACCCCCGCCTGCGCGGCGATGACGGCGATGACATTGCAGGCGCTGTCGGGCAACCGCTTTCTGTGCGGCATCGGCCCGTCCGGGCCGCAGGTCGTCGAGGGCTGGCACGGCGAGCCGTTCGGCAAACCGCTCACCCGCACCCGCGAATATATCGCGATCATCCGGCGGATCCTGGACAGGAAGGCGCCGCTCGAATATCGTGGCGAATATTACCGGATCCCCTATGACGGGCCCGGCGCGAGCGGGCTCGGCAAGCCGCTCAAGAGCATCATCCACGGCGATCCGAGCCTCAAGATCTATACCGCCGCCATCGCGCCGGCCGGGCTGCGCACCGCCGGCGAGATCGCCGATGGCGTCTTGCCGTTTTTGATGTCGCCGGAAAAGGCCGCCGTGATCGCCGAACCGGTAGGGGCGGGGCTCGCCAAGGCCGGCAAGAGCCTCGCCGGCTTCGACATCCTTCCCTATGTGCGGATCGCGCTCGGCCGGGATGTCGCGGCCTGCCGCGACGCGCTCAGACCCGGCTTCGCGCTTTATATCGGCGGCATGGGGGCGCGCACAAAGAACTATTATAAAGATCTTGCCGGCCGGCTGGGCTACGAGCGGGCGGCGGCGCAGATCCAGCAGCATTATCTCGCCGGTCGCCGGCGCGAGGCTGCGGCGGCGGTGCCCGACGCGCTGATCGAGGAGACCTCGCTGGTCGGCCCGGCGGAACGGATCCGGGAGCGGCTGCAGGCCTGGAAGGCGCTGGCGCGGGACCGCCTTATCGCCGGGCTGGTGCTGGTTGGCGCCGATGCGCAGGCCCTGCGGGTCGTCGCCGAGGCCGTTTTGTGACCCTACATAAGCAACGCGTCAGCAGCGAGGAGGTGCGGATGGACGAGGTTCTTGCCGCCATCGCCGCGACGATCGAAAAACAGGGCTTTGCCTTTACGCGCGCGCCCCGCATGCGCTCTTGGCTCGAACGCGCCGGGCTCGCCGATTGGGACAGTTTCGCGGCCAGCTGGAACGATCTCGGCGTCGACACCTACATGGCGGATGGCGGCCGCTATCGCCGCCGCCGCTTTGCCGCCTTTCGCGCCACCCCTTTGGGGATCATCCGCAAGCCGCACCAGCCGCATTATCAAAGCCGCGACTACAACCCGCTGAACGGCGGCGTCGAGCGCTGGTTCGAGCCGGTCACCGATACGCTCGCCCACCATCCCGCCCTGGGCGCGATCATGGTCAGCGCCCATGCCCTGTTCGACACGATGACGCCGGCCAAATTGCGGCCCGACGCCTGGCATGTCGAACTGCACCAATTCCGCATCGAGGCGCGGCCCGGCGAGGAGGGGCGGCCGACCCCGGAGGGCCTGCACCGCGACGGCGTCGACTGGGTGTTGGTGGTGATGGTGCGGCGTGAAAACGTCGCCAGCGGCGAGACCACGATCTACGATCTCGCGCGCCGTCCGCTCGGCAGCTTCACGCTGACCGAGCCGCTCGACGCCGCCTGGGTCGACGACAGCCGCGTCTATCACGGCGTCACGCCGGTACAGCCGCTCGATCCGGCGGCGCCCGCCTATCGCGACGTGCTGGTCCTGACCTTCCGCCGGGAGTAGCCGGTGACGTGACGGCGCCGAGCGGCTATGCTCGGGCCGCACCCAGGCCCTTCGCCGCCGCCCGGCGCACTGACCGAAATGGGAGAGTCCGATGCTCGATCTTTATTTCTGGCCGACCCCGAACGGCAAAAAGGTCACGATCCTGCTCGAGGAGCTGGGCCTTCCATACAATATCGTCCCGGTCAATATCCAACAGGGCGACCAGTTTAAACCCGAGTTTTTAAGGCTCAACCCGAACCATCGCATGCCGGTGCTCGTCGATCACGAGCCCCGGGGCGGCGGCGCGCCGATCAGCGTCTTCGAGTCGGGCGCCATCATGATGTATCTGGCGGAAAAGGCCGGACGCTTCTGGCCGCAGGACGTGCGCGGCAAATACGAGGTTGCGCAGTGGGTCATGTGGCAGATGGCCAATCAGGGGCCAAAGCTCGGCGAATGCGGCCATTTCCGCCGGCTCGGCCCCGAGGAGGGCGACCAATCCTATGCGATCCGCCGCTTTACCGATGAGGCCAACCGGCTCTACGGCGTCATGAACTACCGCCTCTACGACCGCCGCTATCTCGCCGGCGACGAGTACACGATCGCCGATATGATCTGCTATCCCTGGACCGTCAACTGGCAGGCCCAGGGGCAGGACATCAACGAATTCAAGCATTTCAAGCGCTGGTTCGAAGAGGTCGGCAGCCGTCCGGCGGTGCAGCGCGGAATGGCGGTCGGCAATGAGCTGCGGGTCGATCCCAGCACCTTGTCGGCGGAGGAGCGGGCCCGCATTCGCCGGATCATGTACAATCAGCGCGCCATTCCGGCGCCGGGGTGAGCGCCTTCACCCCAGCGCTCGAGCAGCCGGGCGAGCGGGCCGGCGCCCGGCGGCGACATCGGCGCCGCGGCCGGCGATCTGGGGCTCAGCCGTGCCTGTGGATCGGGTCGACCCAGCGGACTTCCTCGGGGGGCTCGGCCGGCTCGATATCGAGGTTGACGACGACCGCCTCGTTGTCGCTGCGCACCAGCACGCATTCGAGCGTCTCCTCGCAGGAGGCGTTGATCTCCTGATGCGGGACATAGGGCGGCACGAAGATGAAATCGCCCGGACCCGCCTCGGCGACATATTCGAGCCGCTCGCCCCAGCGCATCCGCGCCCGTCCCCGGACGACATAGATGACGCTTTCGAGGGGTCCGTGATGGTGCGCGCCGGTCTTGGCGTTGGCCCGGATCTTGACCGTTCCGGCCCAGATCTTCTGCGCCCCGACGCGCGCCAGATTAATCGCGGCGGCGCGTTCCATGCCCGGCGTCTGCGCCGTGTTGGGATCGAGCTGGTCGCCGGGGATGACCTTGACGCCGTGGGTCTTCCAATCGATCGGCTGATGCGGATGATCCATCGCGATTGCCCCGTTTCCTGCCGTGCGGTTCCTGATATGGTTTTTCCGGGCCCGATTCAACGGATTCTTAGGACAATTTTGAATTTATTGGCATGATAGTATTGTAAAATCGGCGATGAGGCCGTGATGAAGCTCGCTGTTCCCGACCTGATCTCGAATTCCTATTTTCCGGCCGCGGCGGCGGTCGAACTCGGGTTCTTTCGCGGGGAGGGGCTCGAGGTAAGCCTTGAGCTGATCTTCCCGGTCGACGCCGCCTATCGCGCGCTTGCCGAGGGCAGGATCGATTTTGTCGCCGGCTCGGCGCATGCGGCGCTGGCCGCCTTTCCCGAATTCGACGGCGTCAAGCTCATCTGCGCGCAGGCCCAGGGCATGTACTGGTTTCTCGTCATGCGCGCCGATCTCAACGCCCGGCGCGGCGATCTGGCGGTCGTGCGCGGGCGCCGCATCGGCGCCGCCCCCTGGGTCGAGATGGGATTGCGCCGTCTGCTCGCCGCCGCCGGCATCGATCCCGAACGCGACCGGGTGAGGATCATGCCGGTGCCGGGGACGAGCGGCAGCACGGTCAATTTCGGGCTCAACGCCGCCCGCGCCCTCGAGGAGGGGGCGATCGACGGGTTCTGGGCCAACGGCATGGGCGCCGAAATCGCGGTCAGGCGCGGCGTCGGCACGATCGTGCTCGACGTGCGCCGCGGCGACGGGCCGCAAGCCGCCTTCGCCTATACGATGTCGGCGGTGGCGGCGGCCGACCGGTTGATCGGGACCAGGCCCGAGGCCGCCGCCGCGGCGGTCAGGGCGATCGTCAAAACCCAGCAGGCGCTGAAACGGGACCTCGGGCGCGCCGCCGAAGTCGGCCGCCGCCTATTCCCGCCGGCAGCGGCGGAGTTGATCGCCGACATCATCCGCCGCGATCTCCCTCATTACGACGCCCGGATTTCTCGCGATGTGATCGCCGGCATGAAACAGTTCTGCCGCGACATCGGCATCCTGAAGGGCGATCCGCCTTACGAACAGATCGTCGCGACGCAGTTTGCAGACTATTGGCGGCCGGCCGATGCCGTAATGTAATCCGAAGCCGATAATCGAAGCTCCGGTTGTCCGATCCGCCCGGCGCGCGCCCGAGCCGGGACGGGCGCTCGACGAGGCCGCGCGGCTTGCCGCGAAGGCGTCAAGGCGCCATACCCCCCGATCCGGCCGAGAGGGCGGCCTATCGCGTAAAAGCCGGGCGATTGTCGCCGCGGTCAAGCCGCTCCCGCCCCGGACGCGGGGAGGCCGCCCGGATCGCCTGCCAGATGCGCAATGGGGTGGCCGGCATCGCAATGTCGCGAACGCCCAGCGGGGCAAGGGCGTCGAGGATCGCGCTGATGACGACGGCGAGCGCCGGCGTGCAGCCGCCCTCGCCGCCGGCTTTGATGCCGAACGGGTTGGTCGGCGACAGCACCTCGACGATCTCGGTCGTGAAGGACGGCAGCGCGTCGGCGCGCGGCATCGCGTAGTCCATGAACGAGCCGGCGAGCGGCTGCCCCGATGCCGGATCGAGCGCGCATTCCTCCCACAGCGCCTCGCCGACCGCCTGGGCGATGCCGCCATGGGTCTGCCCGTGCACGATCAGCGGGTTGATGCAACGCCCGACATCGTCGACGACGGTATAGCGGGTCAGTGCGAGCGCGCCGGTCTCGGGGTCGATCTCGACCTCGCAAACGGCGCAGCCATTGGGGAAGACCGGGTCGTGCATCTCGTGCTGCGCGGCGACGGTAAGCCCGTCCTTGAGGTCTGACGGCAGGTCCGGCCGCAGGGCCGCTTCCCGCGCCAGCTCGAACAGATCGAAGCTGCGGTTTTTCTGCGGCGCCGCCAGGCGGCCGTCACGGAATTCGACCGTCGCGGCGTCGCTTGCAAGGATATGGGCGGCGATCTTTTTCGCTTTGGCGATCAGCGCCGGCGCCGCCTGCGCGAACAGCGTTGCGGCGTGGCGCATCGAGCGGCCGGAATGCGAGCCGCCGCCGAGGCTGACGATGTCGGTGTCGCCCATCACGATGTCGACGGTTTCAAGCGGCACCTCGAGCAGCGCGGAGACGACTTGGGCAAAGCTCGTCTCGTGGCCCTGACCGCTCGGCTGGGTGCCGATCACGACCCGGACGCGCCCCTCCGCCGTCACCGTCCATTCGGTGCGCTCGCGCGGCGCGCCGATCGAGGATTCAACGTAATTGGCCAGCCCCAGCCCCAGCAATCTGCCGCGCGCTGCGGCGGCCTTCCGGCGCGCGGCAAAGCCCTCCCAATCGGCAAGGCGCATCGCCAGGTCCATATTGGCTTCATAGGTGCCGCTGTCATAGACCGCGCCGACCGCGTTGCGATACGGCATCCGCTCGGGCGGCACGAGGTTGCGCCGGCGCAATTGCACGCGATCCATGCCAAGCCGGCGGGCCGCCTCGTCGATCAGCCGCTCGCTCGCATAGGTGACCTCGGGCCGCCCCGAGCTGCGATAGGCGTTGGTCGGCACCGTGTTGGTGAAGACCGCGCGCGAGCGCAGGCTGGCGACCGGGATGTCGTATGGCCCGGTGATCAGCGCCGAGCCCTTGCCGAGCGGCGACAAGGACGCGCAATGCGCCCCGACATTGCTGATATTGTCGGCGCGCAGCGCCAGGAAGCGGCCGTCCTTGCCGAGCGCCAGAGCCACGCTGGTGAGCAAGTCGCGGCCCTGGAAATCGGACAGGAACGCCTCGGAGCGGGCGGCGGTGTATTTGACCGGCCGGCCGAGCTTCTTCGCCGCCCACAAGACCAGCCCGAACTCGACATAAACGCGATTGCGCGTGCCGAAATTGCCGCCAACGTCATAAGACAGCACCCGCACCCGCTCGGGGGCGACGCCGAGCACGGCGGCCAGCTCGGCCTTCTGCCGCACCGCGCCGCCGCTGCCGGCGATCAGCGTGTAGCGGCCGCTGTCGGCGTCGTATTCGCCAAGCGCGGCGCGCGGTTCGAGCGGCACGCCGGTCACCCGGCCGATATGGAATTCCATCGCGACGACCGCAGCGGCCGCGGCGAAGGCGCGCTCGGTCGCGGCGGCGTCGCCGAAATGCGTATCGACCAGCACATTGTCGGGCACCTCGTCCCACACCGCGGGCGCGTCCGCGGCGAGCGCGGCCCGCGCATCGGCGACAAAGGGCAGCTCGTCATAGGCAATCGCGACCGCCTCGGCGGCGTCGAGGGCCTGCGGCAGGGTCTCGGCGACGACCATTGCGACCGCCTCGCCGACATGGCGCACCTTGTCGACCGGCAACAGCGGCTGCGGACCGATGAAAATCGGGGCGTCGCCGGGCCCGGTCAGCTTCAGATCGGTGCGGGTCGCGGGCACCGGATTGTGCGGGATTGCCTGGAGCCCGTCGGCGGCGCAATCCATCCCGGTAAAGATCCCGAGCACCCCCGGCATTGCCCGCGCCCGGGCCCCGTTGATGCCGCGGATGCGGGCATGCGGGTGGGGCGATCGCACCATCACCGCATAGGCTTGTCCGGCCTTATTGAAGTCATCCGTGAAGCGCCCCCGGCCGGTTACCAGGCGCCGGTCTTCGCGCCGCCGGATCGGCTGGCCGATCGCCCCGAGCCGCAGCCCGGGAGGCCGTCGGGTCTCCTCGTTCATCGCGCTCCTCCCCATCCTCGCGCAACATCGGCCTGCCGGCCTCGCGCAGCAGCTCCCCGAACAGGCGGAACTCGGCGGCGCGCGGCGAGCTCTTGCGCCAGGCGAGGGCGATCTCGCGGGTGGCGGCGGGGGTCAGAAGCGGCCGCGCGACGAGACCGGATTCGTCGCCGATCTCGCTCAGCAGGGCAATAGCCGGCAGCAAGGTGACGCCGAGGCCGCCGGCGACCATTGCCACCAGGGTCTTCAGGCTCGTCCCCTGAAACACCTCGTGGCGGCCGGGTCCGGAGAGCTCGCAGGCTTCGAGCGCATGGCGGCGCAGGCAATGCCCGTCTTCGAGCAACAGCATCGCCGCCTCCGCCAGGCTCCCCGGCGGAACGGCGGCCGCGGCGGCGAGCGGATGGCTTGCCGGGCAGACCAGAAACAGATCGTCCTTGCCGATCGGCATCCTCGCCAGATCGCCGATCTCGTACGGCAGGGCGATCAGAATGCAATCAAGGCGCCCCGCCTCCAGCCCCTCGATCAGCTCGGCCGTCGGCTCCTCGCGCAGATAAAGCCGCAATCTCGGGTGGCGCGCCCGGATCAGCGGCAGGGCGGGCGGCAACAGATAGGGGCCGATCGTCGGGATGACGCCAAGGCGCAACTCGCCCGCCAGCGGTTCGCCGAGGCTTCTGGCAAGTGCCACCATGTCCTCGCTGTCGCGCAACAGCTGTCGCGCGCGCAACGCCAGCTCACGGCCGAGCGGGGTCAGCATGACCCGCCGCTTGGTGCGCTCGACCAGCGTGACGCCGAGCATCGCTTCGAGCTCCTGGATGCCGGCGCTCAAGGTCGATTGCGTGACCGCACAGGCGGCCGCCGCCCGCCCGAAGTGCAGATGGTCGGCGAGTGCGCACAGATAGCGCAATTGGCGCGGCGTGGGCAGGATAATCATCGATAAATCCGATCAGTATGTCCAGTTTAATTCATTTGAACGATTTTTCAATATCCCCAAATCTCCTTCGGCTTCGGATGAAGACCACCGGATCAGAAAAAGGAGCAGAGGATGAACGGTGCGCCAAATCCCTTGTACCCTACGAAGAACACGCTGGCCGAGGCGGTTCGCGCGCGCTCGATCGCAGTGCTGAACGCCACTCTCGCCTCTGCAATCGATCTTGAGAGGCAGGCCAAGCAAGCCCATTGGAACGTCAGGGGGCCGAATTTTATCGCACTGCACGAACTGTTCGACAAACTCGCCGAT
>Ga0209062_1000402_pt1 | contig 139578 bp, 134 predicted proteins | sample Coa_R2_2_FD_187158 | JGI IMG/M metagenome (GOLD analysis project Ga0209062, IMG submission 187158) | Surface soil microbial communities from Centralia Pennsylvania, which are recovering from an underground coalmine fire - Coalmine... | ecosystem: Environmental > Terrestrial > Soil >... | reverse complement strand
CAGCTCATCAAGCCGCAACCGGGCGCGATGGGAGAGAATGAAGAGGCGCTGGGCGCCATTGTCCGCCGCGAGCCGAAAGCGATCTTCCTGGACGAGGGTGACGGTTCCTGTCTCGGTCTGCATCGGGCCCGCCGAAGGATCGGTGTCGTCGATCGGGCGAACGCCGCGGCGGGCCGAAGGCTCCATTCGCCTGGCGGGCCGCCTCGAGCTTCATTGATCTTCATGAACTCTTGTTCATGGAACGGCAAAGCTCCTGCAATGCGCGGCGTGCTTTCTTCAGCATGGGACGAGGCCGGTGGATTGGCCTCGGCAATCGATGCGGAGGAAACGAGCCATGGCGGAGAGGCCCGGGATCGGCGCGCGGTGGGAAGCTTATCGGCCGTCCAAAGCGGTATGGTTCTGGTCGTGCATCGCCTGCGTCATCGCGACGATCGTCATCGGCTTCACCTGGGGCGGCTGGGTCACCGGCGGCACTGCTGCGCAGATGGCGAGCGCCGCCGCCGACAATGCCAATGCGAAGCTGGCGGCCGCGTTCTGCGTCAACCAGTTCGAGAAGAGCCCCGACGCCGCCGCCAAGTTCGCGTCGCTGAAGAAGACGGACAGCTGGGAGCGCGACGACTTCATCACGAAAGGCGGCTGGGTCACCTTGCCGGGCGTCAAGGAGCCGATCTCCGGCGCCGCCGATCTCTGCGTCCAGCAGCTCATGAGCACGAAGCTGCCGCCGGTGAAGGCGGCGGTCGCGGGCTGACCCGCGCCTGCTTCGGCTGCGAAGGTCGCTGGTCTTTGGCTAGAGCGGACGGCATCTGTTGCACCTTGGCGGCGGCTGCGCTCGGGTTATTCTTGGCAGCCGCCGCCCCGCCCGGCAGCGCCGCCACGGCCCTCCCCGCCGCCCTGGACGCCGCCGCACGCTGCGCCGAGCTCGCCGATTACAATCGCCTGACCGGGATCGCGCGCCGGACCTTCCTTGCCGATTGCCGCGCGTCCAGCAACGCGCAGCCCGCGGCGACGGGGGGGACGCGGTACATCCCCGCGCCGATCGACGATCCGCTGCGCCTCGGCGCAGGGAGGCTCCCGCCCGCGAAAATCGAGGCGCGGCCTGCCGATTGAGCCCCTTCGAGGAGCTCGCGCAAGATCTTGATTCGGATGGCGGCACTTGCCATCTGGACGTCAGGCGCCGGAGGGTCGCGCATGGTGCGGGCCGTCGCGCAGCGCCATCCCGTGCCTGACAGGGGCGGGATCCAAGCGGAGTGCCTCAATGGACTTCGGTCATTTCACCGAACGGGCGCGCGGCGCCGTCCAAGCCGCGCAGATGCTGGCCCTGGCAAAGCGCCATCAGCAGCTTCTTCCCGAGCATCTCGTTCTTGCCCTCATCGATGACGGCGAAGGCCTTGCCGGCCGCATCGTGCGCGATGCCGGCGGCGATCCCGACCTCTTGAAGAGCGCCGCCGAGGAGGCGCTGCGCCGTCTGCCGCAAAACGCCGGCGACGAGCCGCATCCCATTTTCATGTCTCCGGCCCTTGCCGGCGTGCTGCAATCCGCCGTGACGGCGGCGCGCGCTGCGGGCGACCGCTTCGTCACGGCCGAGCGCCTGCTCGAGAGCCTCGCCAGCCAGAACGGCGCGCTGCGCACCATCTTCACGCAAGCCGGCGTCGATCCGGAAGGCATCACGCGCGCTGTCGAGAGGCTGCGCCAGGGCCGCAAGGCTGACGCCGCCTCGGCCGAAGAGGGCTGGGAGGCGCTCGGCAAATATGCGCGCGACCTCACCGAGGAAGCGCGGCAGGGCCGGCTCGACCCCGTCATCGGCCGCGACGACGAGATCCGCCGCACCATCCAGGTGCTGGCGCGGCGCACCAAGAACAATCCGGTGCTGATCGGCGAGCCCGGCGTCGGCAAGACCGCCGTCGTCGAGGGCCTTGCTCAGCGCCTCGCCGCCGGCGATGTGCCGGAAGGGCTGAAGGATCGGCACGTCCTCGCCCTCGATCTGACCGCGCTCCTCGCCGGGGCCAAGTTCCGCGGCGAGTTCGAGGAGCGCCTCAAGGCGGTGCTGGCCGAGGTGCAGGCGGCCGCGGGCCGCATCATCCTCTTCATCGACGAACTGCATAATCTCGTCGGCGCCGGCCGGACGGACGGCGCCATCGACGCTTCCAACATGCTGAAGCCGGCCCTGGCGCGCGGCGAGCTGCGCTGCGTCGGCGCGACGACGCCCGATGAATTCCGCCGCTATATCGAGAAGGATGCGGCGCTCGCCCGCCGCTTTCAGCCCGTCACCGTCGAGGAGCCCTCGATCGACGACGCGGTCTCGATCCTGCGCGGCATCAAGGGCAAATACGAGGTCCATCACGGCGTCCGCATCACCGACGCCGCGATCGTCGCCGCGGCCCGCCTCTCCAGCCGCTACATCGCCGACCGGCGGCTGCCGGACAAGGCGATCGACCTCGTCGACGAGGCGGCCTCGCGCCTGCGCATGGCGATCGACAGCAAGCCCGAGGCGCTCGACGCCGTCGGCCGCCGCGTCGCCCAGCTCAAGATCGAGCGCGAGGCGCTGAAGGCGGAGTCTGACGAGGCGTCGCGCGAGCGGCTCCAGAAGCTCGAAGGCGAGCTCGCCGAGGCCGAAGCGCGGCTCGCCTCGATGGAGGAGGCGTGGCGCGCCTCGCAATCGCGGCGCACCGAAGGCCGCCGTCTCAAGGAGGAGCTCGACCAGGCGCGCACCGCCCTCGCCCGCGCTCAGCGCGAGGGCGATTGGGCGCGCGCGGGCGAGCTCACCTACTCGATCATACCCGATCTCGAGAAGCGCCTCGCCGAGGCGGAGGCGCGGGCGGAGACCGCGCGCGAGGAAGTGACGGCCGCCGATATCGCCGCCGTCGTCACGCGCTGGACCGGAATCCCCGTCGACCGCATGCTCGAAGGCGAGCGCGACCGCCTGCGCGACATGGAGAAGACGCTGAGCGCACGCGTCGTCGGCCAGCGGGAGGCGGTGCGGGCGGTCGCGAAATCGGTGCGCCGCTCGCGGGCGGGGCTCAAGGACCCGCGCCGCCCGACCGGCTCCTTTCTCTTCCTCGGCCCGACGGGCGTCGGCAAGACCGAGCTCGCGAAGGCGCTCGCCGCCTTTCTCTTCGATGACGAGAACGCGATAACGCGGCTCGACATGTCGGAATACATGGAGAAGCACGCGGTGTCGCGGATGATCGGCTCGCCGCCGGGTTATGTCGGCTATGACGATGGCGGCTCGCTCGCCGAGCGCATCCGTCGCCGGCCCTACCAGGTCGTGCTGCTCGATGAGGTGGAGAAGGCGCATCCCGACGTGCTCAACATCCTGCTGCAGGCGCTCGATGACGGGCGCCTCACCGACGGGCAGGGCCGCACGGCCGATTTCCGCCACGCGATCCTCATCATGACCTCCAATCTCGGCGCCGAGGCGCTGACCGCGCTCGGCGAGGACGAGGCGGTCGACGCCGCGCGCGCCGAGGTCATGGAGGCGGTGCGGCGGGCCTTCCGGCCGGAGTTCCTCAACCGGCTCGACGACGTCCTCATCTTCCGTCGTCTCGGCCGCGAGCAGATGGCGCGCATCGTCGACATCCAGCTCGGGCTGGTCAACGAGCGCCTCGCCGAGCGCGGCATCACGCTCGAGGCCGATGCGGCGGCACGGCAGCGTCTCGCCGAACTCGGCTGGGATCCGGCCTTCGGCGCCCGGCCGCTGAAGCGGGCGATCCAAGGCCTCGTCGAGGATCCGATCGCCGAGCGCATCCTCGACGGCACGGTCGCCGACAAGGCGGTGCTGAAGCTGTCGGTGCTCGACGGCCGCCTCGCCCTCGACGGCGTCGGCGTCGAAGAGGACCGGCCGCAGGGCTTCAAGGCGCCTGAGCGGCCGATGATCGGCTTCGCCCTGCGGCCGCAGGACGCCCTCGTGCGCTGAGGTTGTCGGGCGCCGCTACTCCCGTCATTGCAAGCCGAAGGCGAAGCAATCCATCTCGCCGCTGCATGGATTGCTTCGCTGGCGCTCGCAATGACGTCGTGACGAGCGAGCGCACCCGCGCTTCTCACCGCTCCGGCAGGGTGGCCCGCGTGAATTCCTCGATATAGTCCATGAGCGCGTCCGAGGCGGCGGCGGCGATCTCCGGCTCGCCGGCGGCGATGGCGCGGGCGATCGCGGCATGAAGGCGCGCCGCGCGCGGCATGTCCGCCACTTGCTTGTAATGGATGTACCAGAAGCGCCGGGAGAGGCCGTGCATCAAGGCCATGGCGCCGGCGGCGAATTCGTTGCGCGCGGCCTTCAGCGACAGGAGGTTGAACTCGCGGTCGAGCCGCATGAAGGTCGTGTCGTCGTTCTCGCGTCCCGCCGCCTCCATGCCGTCGCCGATGGCGGCAAAGCGCGTCCGCTCGTCGAGGCTGGCGCGCCGCGCCGCGCAGCGGGCGACGAGGCGCTCGACCTCGCGCCGCGTCTCGACGAGGCGGAGCTGCGTCTCGATGCTGATGTCCGAGACGACGAGGCCGCGGCGCGGCAGGACGAGAATGAGCCGCTCGCGCGCGAGGCGCTGAATGGCCTCGCGGATCGGCGTCCGCCCGAAGCCGGTGCGCCGGCACAGCGCCGCCTCGGAAACGACGGCGCCGGGCGGGATCCGCAATGTCACGATCTGCTCCTCGAGCGCGCGGTAGGCGCGGTCGGCGAGGCTCTCGACCTCTCCCGGCGTTTCGATCGCAGGCTCCTGCCGCGTCTTTGCCGCCGCTCTCATCCCGGTCCCCGCCTCAGCGGCGGCCGACACCGCGCGGGTCGTTGAAGCTGGAGACGCCAGTGCCGCGATAGAGGATCTGCGCGTTGCGCTCTGTGACCTGCCGGTGGAGCGCCAGCATCGCCGGATCGAGATCGGCGGTGGGGCACGGCTCGAGGACGAAGTGGCCATGGCGGTCGGCGCCGCGCACCAAACTGGCGCTGTCCTTTCCGGCGAGCTGTCGCACCGAAGTCGGGATGTAGCGGATGGCGAAGCCGATCCGACGGTCGCCGGAGAGATTGGGCGGAGAGCCATGCACGAGGCGCACATGGTGGAGAGAGATCTCGCCTGGTTCGAGGGTCAGCGTCACCGCTTTGGCGGCATCGACGGGGACCGTGATCTCCTGGCCGCGCGTCAGGAGATTGTGCTTGGCGAAGGTGTCGCGATGCGGAATCTGGTCGCGCTTGTGCGAGCCGGGAATGACTTGCATGGCGCCATTGCCGGCATGGGCGGCGGTGAAGGCGACCCAGGCGGTGACGACGTCGGGCCGGCTGAGACCCCAATATGTGGAGTCCTGATGCCAGGAGACGAAGGCCGGGTTCTGCCTCTCCTTGATGAAGAAGTTGCTGGACCAGCAGAGGAGGTCGGGACCGTAGAGATCCTCGACCGCATCGAGGATCACGGGATGACGGACGAGATCGGCGAGCCAAGTGAAGAGGAGATGCGATTTGTGGCGGAGGTCGCCGCCGATCGGCCCGCCGGCGCAGGCTTCGTAGGCTTCGAGGCGATGGCGGAGCTGCTCGGCCTCCGCGGGCGACATCACCCGCAACGGCGCGATGAAGCCCTCTTCGCGATACTGCTCGATCTGGGCCGGCGTCAGGATCTTCGGCATTTCAGTCTCCCTCTTCAGTCGCGACCCTGTCGCGACTTTGCTTCCGGGAAGAGCCACATGGCGAAGATCATGAAGGCGCCGAGGCCGAGCGCGACCCACGGCGTCACCGGCTGCCCCGCCGCCTTCTGAAAGAAGTGAACGGCGATGGCGACGATGGCCACCACGACCGAGAGCGGCAGTTTGTATTTCGCCGGCATGGCTCCTTCCTCGCTGGCGCCGCCGGAGGGCGGCTTGACCGGGTTGCTTGATCGGGACTATATATCACTGATATATCAGCCGCGAGCAGAGAATGCGCAGGAGCAGGGCCGAATCTGCGAGCCGCAACGACGAACGCGCTGCCGTGGCGTTGCGGGGCTGGCCATGAAGACCTATCGCGGCGAGCGGACGATCGACGGCATCAAAGTCACGGTCGACGGCCAACCGCTGCCGACGCACGAGGAGGTGCGGCGCTTCTCCGCGCTCGGCTTCGAGTGGAGCTATGAGGGACTAGAGCCGGCGCAGCTCGCCCTTGCCATCCTCGTCGACCATTTCGGCCGCCCCGAGCCGGCGCTCGAAACATGCGACCGGTTCATGCGGAACGTCGTCGCCGGTTTCGGCAATGAGTGGGAGCTGACGAGCGCCGAGATCGCGGCCGCTGTCGGCGCCGCGCCTTGAGGGAGGAAGCGATGGAACTCGCCGTAACGCCGATGAGCGAACGCCAGCGCGCCTACCGCGCCGAGTACCGGGCGCGGATCGCCGGCTGGTATGACGGCTTCGTCCATGTCGCCGTCATCTACATCATCGGCCTCGCCGCGCTCTTCATCTATGTCAGCAACATCCGCACCGTGGCCTGGTGGGAGTGGCTGACCGTCCCGGTCGTCTTCCTCCTCTGCAACATCTTCGAATGGTATCTGCACCGGCACATCATGCACCGGCCGCAGCGCAGCCGCGCGCTTCGCGCCATCTATTCGCGCCACACTCTGCAGCACCATCAGTTCTTCACCGACCGCGAAATGCGCTTTGCGGACGCGCGCGACTGGCGCGTCACCTTCTTCCCGCCCTACGCCATGGTGGTCTTCATCCTGATGTCGATCCCGCCGGCGCTCGTCCTCGGCTGGCTCCTTTCGCCCAATGTCGGCTGGCTCCTCATGTGCACGACGACCGGCATGTATCTGACCTACGAGTTCATGCATTTCTGCTGCCACATCGAGGACAACGCCTTCGTCCGCCACTGCCCCTTCGTCAACACGCTGCGCCGCCACCACGCCGCGCACCACGACCAGACGATCATGATGCAGCGGAACATGAACTTGACCTTCCCGATCGCCGATTGGCTGTTCGGCACCTCCGATTTGGATCGCGGGCTTTGGGGCCACCTCTTCAACGGCTACGAGACGCGCTATGTGAAGCCCGCGCGGCCGCGCACCGGGGCGGTCGATCGGGGAACCGCCATCCAAGCTTCCTAATATCGCGCCGCCAAGGCACTAGACTGGCTCACCCCCGCCCCGTCGCCGCCACGGCGCGGCGGCGGAGGGTCTCGGCGCCGATGATGATGAGAGTGACGAGGACGAGGATCACCGTCGAGACGGCGGCGAGAGTCGGGTTCACCTGGAGCAGGAGGTCGTTCCACATCTGCCGCGGCAGGGTCGAGGTGCTGCCGCCGGTGATGAAGAGCGCCACCGTCAGATCGTCGAAGGAGGTGATGAAGGCGAAGAGGAAGCCGGCGGCGATGCCGCCGCGGATTTGCGGCAGGGTGATGCGGAGGAAGGTCTCCAGCTTGCCGGCGCCGAGGCTCCAGGCGGCCTGGTCGAGGCGCTCGTCATAACTCTTCAGCACCGCCATGACGGTGATGACGACATAGGGGACGGCGAGGATGGTGTGGCCGAGCACGAGGCCGAGACCGGTGCCGACGAGGCCGAGCCCCGCATAAAGATAGAAGAGAGCGACGGCGATGACGATGCGCGGCAAGATGAGCGGGGCGAGGACGAGCGCCAGGATCGCAGCGCCGCCGCGAAGGCGCTGGCGGACGAGGGCGAAGGCGGCGGCGGTGCCGAGCAGCGTCGCGAGAACCGCCGTTCCCGAAGCGACGAGAAGCGAGCGGATGGTGGCGTCGACCCATCCGGGCGATCCCAGATATGTCGCATACCAGCGCAGCGACAGGCCCTGCGGCGGAAACTCGATGAAGCGGCCGCCGGTGAAGGACACCGGAATGACGAAGAGCGACGGCAAGCAGAGAAAAGCGATGACGAGAAGGCTCGCCGCCCAGAGCGCGCCGGCGGCGAGGCGCGGCGATGGGCGATCATGGCGCGGCGGCAGCAGCCGCTCGCGGAGCGCGCCCAGCGCGTCGCCCATGCGGCCGAGGAGCGCGATCAGCCATTCGCCTGCCGCGGCGCCCGCGCGCGCGAGGAGGCCCGGCTGCGCGCCGCCGGTCGAGCCTGCCGCATCGCTGCCCCCCGACAGCGTCGAGAGGCCGAGCAGGCGGTCATAAACGAGGAAGACCAGCGCCGAGGCCGCCAGCAGCCCGACCGAGAGAGCGCTGGCAAAGCGCCAATTGAGGAGCTCCTGCACGACCGAGATGATGACCTGCGAGATCATCGTCTCGCGGCGGCCGCCGAGCAGGGCCGGGGTGATGAAGAAGCCGAGGGCTGTGATGAAGACGAGGAGCCCCGCCGCCGCGACGCCCGGCAGCGACAGGCGGAAATAGATGCGCCAGAAGGCCTGGCCGCCGCGCGCGCCGAGAGTGCGGGCGGCGGCGGGAAGGCGCGTGTCGATGCCCTGCATGACGCCGAGCATCGCCATGATGGCGAGCGGCAGCATGGCGTGGACCATGCCGATCATAGCTCCGGTCAGGTTGAAGATCAGCGCCGCCGGGGCGTCGATGACGCCGAGCGCTTGCAGCAGTCGGTTGATGGCGCCGTTGCGGCCGAGAAGGATCATCCAGGCGAAGGTGCGGACGAGGAAGCTCGTCCATAGAGGCATGAGCACCAGCAGCGTCAGCGTGTCGCGCGCCCGCGCCCCGCAATTGGCGAGGAGGTACGCCACGGGGTAGCCCGCGACAATGGCGAGGAGCGTCGTCCAGCCGGCGATCTTGAAGGTGACGAGGAGAGTGCGGAAATAGACCGGCGTCGTCGCGATATGGGCGTAGTTGGCGAGAGTGGGCGCCCCCTGCGGGTCGACGAAGCTCAAGACCAGGATCCGCGCCACCGGGTAGACGAAGAGCGCGAGCAGGAAGAGCAACAGCGGATAGACGGGCCAGGCCTGCACCCAGGCCGCTTGTCGGAGCGGCGGTCCTGCCGATGCGGGCAGGCGCGGCTTCATCGCGCGCCGGCCGCCGTCGGCAGCACAACCATATGCTCGGCGTTCCAGCCGAGCCGCACCGCCTCTCCCGGGCGCGGCAAGCCGCCGAGACCCGGCGTCAATTGCTTTGCCGAAAGCACGGCGCCCCCGGGCAGCGCCACGAAGAAGCGGGTGACGCCGCCGACGAAGACCGTCTCCTTGACCTCGCCCGCCGCGACATTGTCGGCGTGCTCGCCCGCGGCGAGGAGCCGCACATGCTCGGGGCGCAGGACCAGCCTGACGCGCTCGCCCGCTGCGAGATCGCCGCCGCCGCGGACGCAAAGGCGCAGCCCGCCGGGCCCGTCGAGCAGGCTCGGATCGCCGGGCGCCGAGACCACCGCGTCGAGAAGGTTCGATTCGCCGAGGAATTCGGCGACGAAGGTGCTGTGCGGGCGAAAATAGAGCTCGGCCGGGGTCCCGAGCTGCTCGATCCGGCCGTTGTTCATGAGGCAGATGCGGTCCGACAGCGACATCGCCTCCTCCTGGTCGTGCGTGACGTAGAGGATGGTGATGCCGAGCCGCGCGTGCAGATCCTTGATCTCGAGCTGCATCTGGTCGCGAAGCTGCCGGTCGAGCGCGCCGAGCGGCTCGTCCATCAGGATGATCGACGGCTCGTAGACCATGCAGCGGGCGAGCGCGATGCGCTGCTGCTGCCCGCCCGAGAGCTCGCGCGGCAGGCGCTTTGCCACATGCGGCAAGCGCACGATGTCGAGCACGCGCGCCACCGCCGCCGCGATCTCGCCGGCCGGCAGGCGCCGCATGCGCAGCGGGAAGGCGATGTTCTCGAAGACGGTGAGGTGCGGGAAGAGCGCGTAGTTCTGGAAGACGATGCCGATGTCGCGCTTGTTGGGCGGCGCGTATGTCGCGAGCCGGCCGTCGATCCAGATCTCGCCGCCGCTCGGCGGAACGAGGCCGGCCACCATCATGAGGAGCGTCGTCTTGCCCGAGCCCGAGGGCCCGAGCAGGGTCAGGAACTCCCCCTCCCCGAGATCGAGGCTGGCATCGGCGAGCGCCGTGACCGGGCCGTAGGTCTTGCTGAGGCCGCGGACAGAGAGCTTCGGCTTTTTCCGAGGCGGGGATGTTGGATCGGGGTTCGGAATCGATTGCCTCCCGGCTGGCATCGTCGGCGCGAGCCGCCGGCGAAGCAATCCAGTCCAGGGGCTGGATCGCTTCGCGCTGCTCGCAACGAGGCGGAAGGGCGGAGCGGCCGAGGCTGTCCTCTCAGCTCAAGAGCCAGGCGTTGAAGCGCTCGATCGCCTTCTCCTTGTTCTTGCCCCACCATTCCGTGCTGGACTGCACGAGCTTCGGGAAGTTGTCGGGCGCGGTCGGCAGGTATTTCGCACGCTCCTTTGGAATGTAATCATAGGCCTTGGGATTGGTCGGCCCGTAGGAGAGCTGCGAGACGAACTCGGCCTGGCGCTTGGCATTGGCGCAGAATTTGATGAAGCGCTTGCCGATATCGGCCATCGGCGCGCCTTTCGGGATGACCCAGCCTTCGAGGGCGTAGATCCCGCCATTCCATTCGATCTCGACGGCGCCGCCGGCGTCGATCACCACCTGGGCGCGCGCGTTCCAGGTCGGCAGCATGTCGACCTCGCCGTTCTGCAGCATCTCGGTCGTCTGCGCGCCGCCGGTCCACCAGACGTCGACATGCGGCTTGATCTCGTCGAGCTTCTTGAAGGCGCGGTCCATATCGATGGGGTAGAGCTTGTCCTTCGGCACGCCATCGGCCATCAGCGCCTCCTCCAGCGTGTCGATCGGATGCTTGTGCATGGCGCGGCGGCCGGGGAACTTCTTCACGTCCCAGAAATCGGCCCAGCTCTTCGGCCCGTTCTTGCCGTATTTGTCGGTGCGGTAGGCGATGATCGTGCAGTAGAGATCCTGCCCCATCCAATCGGGCTTGTGCGCCTCCGGCATGATCTGCGCCATGTCCTCGCCGCTCCAGTCGAGCGGCTCGAGCAGATGCTGCGGCGAGAGCTCGTAGACATCGGCATCGGTCGCGATGACAACGTTCCAAGTATAGGTCTTGGTCTCGACATTGGCCTTGATCTCGACCGACGGATAATGCTGGCGGGCGATGTGGTTGATCTTGACCCCCGCCTCCTTCTCGAACGGCTTGATGAAGGCGGCCTCGCAGGCGGGCGACCAGGCGCCGCCGGGATCGGCGACCGTCATCACCGCCTCGGCGAAGGCGCGCCAGGGCATGGCCGAGGCGGCGAGCGCCGCCGCCGATCCGGCGAGGAGCTGGCGCCGCCCCATGGCGTAGCGCGACGGGTCTTTCAACAGCTTGGGGTCGATCATCGGCGTTTCCTCCCTCTTCGGCCGCAATCCGTCCTCTCCCGCGGAATTTGCCGTTGATTATGGGCCGGCCCCTGCCGATGATCCAGCGGTTCGGCAGAAAGGCTCCGCATGACGCTTCCCGCAGCCCGCGACAACCGCGCCGTGAGCATCGCGGCCCGCATCGACCTCGCCGCCGCCTTCCGCTGGGCGGCGCGCCTCGACATGCATGAAGGGGTCTGCAACCACTTCTCGGTGATGCTGCCCGGCGGGCGCTTCCTCATGAACCCGAAGGGCGCGCATTTCGCCCGCATCAAGGCGAGCGATCTCATCGTCATCGACGAGGAGGGCAAGACCCTCGAAGGCACCGGCCGGCCGCTCATGACCGGACACACCATTCACACGCGCATCCATCTGCGCCATCCGGCCGCGCGCGTCGTCCTCCACCTCCACGCGCCTTACTCGACGGCGCTCACGGCGATGCGCGGCGTCCGCCTCGAAATGGTGCATCAGAACTCGGCGCGCTTTCTCGGCGAGGTCGCCTATGACGACCACTTCAACGGCATCGCCGTCGCAACCGAGGAGGGCGAGCGGATGGCGGCGGCAATGGGCGGCAAGCGTATTCTCTTTCTCGCCAATCACGGCGTCATCGTCATCGGCGAGAGCGTCGCGCGCGCCTTCGACGATTTCTACTATCTCGAACGCGCCTGCCGCGTGCAGCTCCTGGCGATGCAATCGGGGACGCCGCTCAGCGTCATGCCGGAGGACGTCGCCCGCATGACGCATGCGCAATGGGGCAACGTCTCGGCCAATGCCGAGCTGCATTTCGCGGCGATGAAGGAGATCCTCGACGCCGAGGAGCCGTCCTACGCCTCTTGAGCGCGCCCCTTATTGCGGGCGGAGCAGCTGCGGCGGGTGGCGCACGACGGTGCGGCGGCCGCGCTTGAAGACGGCCAGCGGCTCGCGGATCTCGGCCACGGCCTGCTCGGGCGTCTGCGCGTCGATGACGACGATGTCCGCCGGATTGCCGATGGCGAGGCCGTAATCCCTAAGGTTGAGCAGCCGGGCCGAGCGCTGGGTCAGCATGGCGAAGCATTCGCGCAGGCGCGGCGCCTGGCTGATCTGGAGGATGTTGGCCTGGAGGTTGGCGATCCGGATCAGCGAGCAGTCGCCGAAGGGCGTCGCCGGGTTCAGCACGTTGTTGGTCGAAAGCGAGCAGTTGACGCCGTGCTCGACGAGGAAATTGGCGTCGGCGACGCCGCGCGGGACGGCATGGTCGCGCTCGCGCCCCATCAGGAAGAGATCCGTCGCCGGCAGCACCGTGACGGCGATGCCGACATCGGCAAGACGCCGCGCCATCGCTGCGAGCTGATCGGGCGGCATCGCCGACAGTTTCGTCATATGGCCGACGGTGACGCGGCCGCCGAGGCGGTATTCCTCGGTGAGCGCCGCGACGAGGTGAATGTCCATCGCCTCGGGCGTGCTGCCGAAATCGAGGTGAATGTCGACATCGACGTCGAATTCGCGGGCGAGCGCGAAGATCCGGCGGATCTGGCCGGCGGCGTCGGTGTCGTAGCGCGGCGCGCCGCCGATCACCTTGGCCCCGCGCCGCAGCCCCTGGACGAGGAGCTCGTCGGTACCGGGATAATTCGTCAAGCCCTCCTGCGGGAAGACGCAGAGCTCGATGTCGATCGCCCAGGCATAGTCGCGCTGCAGCGACTGGATGGCATCAAAGCCGCGCATGCCGATCGCCGGGTCGAGCTCGACATGCGTCCGCATCCGCGTCGTGCCGTGCAGAATGCACTGCTCCAGCGTCTCGCCGGCGCGGCGGCGGACGTCCTCCACGGTGAAGAGCTTCTTCACCGGCGCGATCCGCTTCACCTGGTTCGACTCGCGCCCGACCTCCGGCGCGCAGCGGTCGATGATCCGCGACTTGTCGAGATGGATGTGAGTCTCGACGAGGCCGGCGCAGGCGAGCCGACCGCCGGCTTCGAAAATCTCGGCATCGGCCGCGAGACCGCGAGCAATGGCGGCGATGCGGCCGCGCTCGACGCCGATATCGACCGGCTGCTCTCCCGCCTCCCGGCCGAGGCGCACATTGCGAATGACGAGGTCCATGCGCGTCCGCTCCTCCCGTGCCGTTCCCCCCGGTCCGACGCTACTTCACCCGCAGATCGCCGCCGGGGCAAGCCTGTCGAGACGGATGACGGGCCCGATCCGTCACCGGACCCGTGCTCGACAGCCCATGGACCGGCTGCTAGTCTTTTTTCGGTGCGTGCCTTGCACGGGTAGTGTCGGACAGGAGAGTCGAGCCGGAAATTCGAAGGGGGGAATCGTCATGACATCGATCGCCATGGGGGCCGATGCGGCCGCCGGCCAGAATCGCAAGGCCATTCTTGCGGGCGTCATCGGCAATGTCCTGGAATGGTACGACTTCGGCGTCTACGGCTATTTCGTCTCGACCATCTCGCAGCTCTTCTTTCCCTCCGACGACAAGCTGGCCTCGCTGCTCTGGACCTTCGGCGTCTTCGGCGTCGGCTTCGTCATGCGGCCGGTGGGATCGATTCTTTTCGGCATCTATGGCGACCGTCAGGGTCGGCGCAAGGCGCTGAGCGCCGTCGTCTTCCTGATGGGCTTCTCGACCCTCGCCATCGGATTGCTGCCGACCTATGCGCAGGTCGGGCTCCTCGCCCCCTTCCTGCTCGTCGTCGTGCGCCTGCTGCAAGGCCTCTCGGCCGGCGGCGAATGGGGCGGCTCGACCGCCTATATCGTCGAGTTCGCGCCCGAGGGAAAGCGCGGCTATGTCGGCTCCTGGCAGCAGGTGAGCGTCGCTGCCGGCTTCCTGCTGGGCTCGCTCAGCGCCGCCTTGCTGAACCAGGTGATGAGCCACGAGACGCTGACCGCCTGGGGTTGGCGCATTCCCTTCATCCTCGGCATCGCCGTCGGCGCCCTCGGCGCCTATTTGCGCTGGCGTCTCGGCGACACGCCCAAATACGCCAGGATCGAGGAGGCGGGCGAGGTTTCGCAGGCGCCCTTGCTGGAAGCGCTCCGCACCTATCCGCGCGAGACGCTGACCATCTTTGGCCTCACCATGCACAACACCGTCGCCTATTACATTCCTATCATCTACATGACGAATTTCATCGTGAATGTGGGCAAGATCCCGCATTCGACGGCGCTGTGGATCGGCACGACCTGCCTCCTCGTCTTCGTCATCATCATTCCGATCTGGGGCGCGCTCTCCGACCGCATCGGCCGCAAGCCGTTCCTTTTGCTGTCCTCCGGCGGTTACATCGTCCTCTCCTTCCCGCTCCTCTGGATGGCCTCGACGGGCAGCGTCGCGCTGGCCTTCATCGCACAGCTGACGATGATCGTCTTCCTCTCCTTCTTCTCGGGCCCCTGCCCCGCGGCTTATTCGGAGATCTTCCCGACGCGCGTGCGCTACACCGCGCTCTCGATCGGCTACAACATCGCGGTCGCTGTCTTCGGCGGCTTTGCCCCGTTCATCTCGACCTGGCTCATCGGCGTCACCGGCTTCAACCTGGCGCCGGGCTTCTATCTCACGGCGGCAGCGATCATCACCTTCGGCTTCGTGCTCAGCATTCGCGAGACCGCCTTCACGCCGCTGCGGTGAGGCGGAAACCGAAGGCCCGTCATCGCGCCGCGCGGCGCGATGTGGCGATCGCGGAGCCGGCCGGAATGGGCTGGATGGCGCGGCTGCGCGCGCCATGACGAAGGGAATTCTGCGCGCGGCGCCGTTCGCTGATCTCGGTCAGGAACGCGCCGCGCTCTCCGGGGGAACCGCATGCTGCCGCCCAAAGACCGTCTGACGATCTGCTTCGCCCATGTCGCCTACCAGTTCCAGCAGCGCTTCGCCGCGCGGGGGACAGGCATCGCCTCTTTCGAGCTGCGCGAGCGCGGCGAGCTCGACCGCCGCATCGGCGAGGCCGATGTCCTCGTGATCTCGGGGCTGTGGCACGACGGCCTCGTCGAGGCGGGGCGGCGCCTCCGCTTCATCCAGTCGATCGGCGCCGGCGTCGACCAGTTTCCGCTCGCGGCGCTGAAGCATCGCGGCATCCGCCTCGCCAGCGCCAGCGGCGTCAATTCCCGCGCCGTCGCCGAGCACGCGATGGCGCTCATCCTCGCCACGGCGCGCCGCCTTCCCGAGGCGCGCGACAATCAGAAGCAGCGGGTGTGGCGCGGCATGATCGGCGATCTGACGCGGCGCGAGGACGAGCTCGGCGGCAAGACGCTGCTGATCGTCGGCCTCGGCCGCATCGGCGGGCGCCTGGCGCAGCTCGCCGCGGCCTTCGATCTGCGCGTCGTCGGGATCCGCCGGAATCCCGCCGCCGGCGCCAACGGCGCCCATTCCGTGCACGGCTTCGGCGAGCTCGCAACGCTGCTGCCGCAGGCCGATTTCGTCGCCCTCGCCTGCCCGCTCACCAAGGAGACGCAAGCGCTGATCGACGGTACGGCGCTGTCGCGCATGAAGCAATCCGCGATCCTCGTCAATGTCGCGCGCGGCCGCGTCGTCGACGAGGAGGCTCTCATTGCCGCCTTGAAGGCGGGCCGGCTCGCCGGCGCCGCGCTTGACGTCACCGTCGAAGAGCCGCTCCCCGCCGCCTCGCCGCTCTGGGACATGCCGAACGTGCTCATCACGCCGCACACCGCCGGCGAGACGCGGCGCTATGAGGACAACGTGCTCGACATTCTGCTCGACAATCTCGAGCGCCAGTGGCACGGCGAAACCGCGCTCCGCAATGAGGTCGTCTGAGCGCCCGATCTCGGGCGAGCGGCGGGCGAAACCCCGCTTGCCGCCGATCCCGGCGCACCGCGCCGGCTGATCCCATGGCGGAGCCGATCGTCGAATATCAGGGCGTCGGGCTCCGCTATGGCGCCTTCCGCGCGCTCGACGGCGTCAGCGAGACCGTGCATCGCGGCGAGCGGGTCGTCCTCTGCGGACCGAGCGGCTCGGGGAAGAGCTCGCTGCTGCGCTGCACCAACGGGCTCGAACGCTTCCAGGAGGGCGACATCCTTTTCGAGGGAATGAGCCTCCGCGCCTGCCGCAACCTGCCGCTGCTGCGGACGCGGATCGGCATGGTCTTCCAGCAATTCGACCTCTATCCGCACATGACTTGCCTCAAGAACCTGACCCTGGCGCCGATGAAGGTGCTGGGCTGGTCCAAAGCCGAGGCGGAGCGCAAGGCGCGAGCGCTGCTCGACCGCTTCGGCATCAGCGAGCAGGCGGCGAAATATCCGGCGGAGCTGTCCGGCGGCCAGCAGCAGCGCGTCGCCATCTGCCGCTCACTCATCCTCGGACCGCAGCTCATGCTCTTCGACGAGCCGACCTCGGCCCTCGATCCCGAGATGATCGGCGAAGTGCTGCAGGTGCTGAAAGAGCTGGCGCGCGACGGCATGACGATGATCATCGTCACGCACGAGATGCGCTTTGCCCGCGAGGTCGCCACGCAAATCCTCTTCATGGATGCCGGGCGCATTCTCGATCGCGGCACGGGCGAAACATTCTTCGCGCGGCCCACGCATCCGCGCACGCGGCAATTCCTGGCACGAATACTCGCTTGAACGAAGGGAGGGGAAAGATGAGCGAAGCGAAGGGCATCGGCCGGCGCGGCCTTCTGGGGTCGCTCGGCGCCGCGGCGGCGCTCGGCCTGTCGCGGCAGGCCGCGGCCGAGACGGCGCCTTGCGCCGAGGACACGCTCGACCGCATCAAGCGCAGCGGCGTCTTCAATCTCGGCGCCCGGCAATCGACGCCGCCCTACGGCTATGTCGACGCGCAGAACAACTGGACCGGCTTCGCGACCGAGATCGCGCAGGCGATCCATGCCGCCGTCGAGCGCGAGCTCAAGGCGAAGATCAAGCTCAACTACGTTCCGGTGACGAGCCAGACGCGGATCCCGCTGCTCCAGAACGGCACGATCGACATGGAGGCGGGCGCCACGGTGGTGACGCGCAGCCGCGCGCGGATCGTCGACTTCACCGTGCCGCATTTCCTCACCTCGACGGAAATCATCGTGCGGGCGACGAGCCCGGTGAAGAGCCTCGCCGATCTCGCCGGCAAGCGCGTCGGCGTGCCTCAAGGCGGGCTCGAAGAGGCGCTCTACCGCGGCCTCAACCAGTCGGGGCGCCTCAACCCCGCCGTCGCCATCATCGGCTTCCCCGACCATCCGCAGGGCTTCACCGCGCTCGGTACCGGCACGATCGATGCTTACAGCTCCGACGGCCCCATCCTCTTCGGCATGAAGGCCAAGGCCGCGAACCCGGCCGACTGGCGGGTTTTCGACCCCGGCGCCAACGTCTTCCTGCAGGCCTTTCCGATCCGGCCGGAAAGCTCGCGCTTCAAGAGCATCGCCGATGTGACCGTCGTCGAGATCTTCGCCGACGGCCGGTGGAACGCGCTCTACGAAAAATACTTCGGTCCCCACGGCGTGGCGCCGTTCGAGAAGACGCCGGCCCTCGCAGCGCTGGCGCTCATGAATGCCTGGCCGGCCGATTGATGCCGCAGCAGATCGACTGGTCGGTCCTGTGGCGGCCGCCCTTCGGCGAGATGGTCGTCGGCGCCGTGCTGACGACCCTCGAACTCTCGCTCGTCTCCTGGGCCTTCGCCCTCATCCTCGGCGTCGCCATCGGAATGGCGCGCGCGGCGCCGCTGCGCGCGGCGCGCCTCCTCGCCACCGCCTATGTCGAGCTCTTCCGCAACATCCCGCTCCTCGTCCAGCTCTTCTTCGTCTACTACGTCCTGCCGCGGCTGCTGCCGGAGCCGCTGCGGCAGGGCTTGTTCCGCCTCGGCTGGGAGCCGGCGAGCGCGGTCCTCACGCTCGCGCTCTACACCTCGGCTAAGATCGCCGAGCATGTCCGCTCCGGCCTCAACGCCGTCGGCCGGCCGGTCCAGCTCGGCGCCCTCTCGACCGGCCTCACCTGGCTGCAGGCGCAGCGCCACGTCGTGGCGCCGCTCGTCCTCCGCACCATCGTACCGAGCCTCGCCTCCGAATTCGTCACCGTCTTCAAAAGCTCCTCGCTGGCGATGACGGTAGGCGTCGTCGAGACCTCCTATCTGACGCAGCAGCTCGGGCTCCAGACCTTTCATTGGATCGAAGCGAATACGATGGGGATCGCGGTCTATCTCGTCTGCGCCTGGAGCGTCGCGCTCTTGATGAGCCTCGTCGAGCGCTGGAGTCGCGTTCCCGGGGTGCTCGGCCGGCGGACGCTGCCCTGATGGGGTGGGCCGCGCTCATCCAGCTCGCCTCGGCGCTCCTCTGGATCAATCTGCGCCTGACCTTGACGGCCATCGCCATAGCCCTGCCGGTCGCCTGCCTCTTCGCCCTGGGGCGTCTCTCGCGCCTGCCCCTCCTCTATTACCCCCTCACCGCCTATGTGAATGTGCTGCGCAGCAGCCCGCTTCTCATGATCATGTTCTGGGCCTACTACACCGGCCCGATGATCACGGGCTCGCCCGCCAGCGCCTATATGGCGGCCCTCATCGCGCTTGCCGCCTTCGAGGCCGCGTATTTCACCGAGATCGTCCGCGCCGGCATTCAGTCGATCGCGACGAGCCAGCGCCGCGCCGCCCTCGCCACCGGGCTCAGCCCCGCGCAGGCGGCGCGCTACATCATCCTGCCGCAGGCGCTCCGCCGGATGCTGCCCTCGCTGGTGACGCAGAGCATCATCGCCTTCCAGGATTCGACGATTGCCAGCGTCATCGGCGTCACCGACATCTTCCAGATGACCAACATCATCAGCGCCCGCGAGCAGCGGCCGATCGCGCTCTATACCGGCCTCGCGGCAATGTTCTTCGTGCTCTGCTATGGCCTCAGCCGCGCCGCCCGCGGCCTCGAATCGCGCATGGCGGCCCGTGTCGCGGGCGGCGCCGCGCCATAAGCGCGACCCTCTCTCTGCATTGGTTTTTGCAATCCACCCGGCCGGAATTTCAGATTGGGCTGATCACCACCTCCGCGATATCGTTACCCTCGCCTCTGTCCGGCGAGGTGTATCGCAAGGAGGGTGCATGATCCCGACGGAGCCGATCCAGGGTCCCTTCGCCTGGCACGGCAAGCAGCTCGCGGCGACGAGCGAGTGGATCGAGAGGCTGGAGCCGCAGGAGGTCGCCGAGGTCGAAGCGGCGATGCGCGCCGTGAAGAGCCGGGGCATGCCGCTCGAATCGGTGCGCCGCGCCGATTTCCCGCTGCCCACCCTGGCGCGCCGCCTAGCGCGGATCGCGCAGGAGCTCGAGGAGGGGCGCGGGCTCGTCCTGCTGCGCGGCTTGCCGGTGACGCAGTATCCCGAGGAGGAGACCCGCTTCATCGTCTGGGGCATCGGCGCGCATCTCGGCATTCCGGTGTCGCAGAGCAAGAACGGCGAGCTTCTGGGCGAGGTGCGCGATCTCGGCGTCCGCCTCGGCACGCCCACCTCGCGCGGCTATCGCAGCAACGAGCATCTGCGCTACCACACCGACCGCAGCGACGTCGTGCTGCTGCTCTGCGTGCGCAAGGCGAAACGCGGCGGCCTCAGCCGCGTCGCGAGCTCGGTCGCCATCCACAACGAGATGCTGCGGCGCCGTCCCGACCTCTTGAAGCTCCTTTATCAGGACTACTACCACAGCCGGCAGGGCGAGGAAGCGCCGGGCGAAGGGCCGTGGTTCGCCAAGCCCGTCTTCGGCTTCTGCGACGGCCGGTTCAGCAGCCAGTATTCGCGCTCCTTCGTCGAATCGGCGCAGCGCTTTCCCGAGGTGCCGCGCCTGACGGCGGCGCAGATCGAGGCGCTCGACCTCTTGGCCGCGCTCGCCGATGAGCTCAGCCTCGAAATGGAGCTGGAGCCGGGCGATATTCAGCTCCTCAACAACCACGTCACCTACCATTCGCGGACGGGCTACGAGGACCACGAGGACCCGGCGCGTCAGAGACTGCTTTACCGGCTCTGGCTCTCGACCCCGAACAACCGGCGCCTGCCACCGAATTTCGCGGTGATCTGGGACCGCACCGAGCCGGGCGCGATCCGCGGCGGCGTGCCGCCGGCAAAAGGGCCGCGCTATGCCTTTCCCGACTGGGAGACGGCCTGGGGCTCGGGCGCAGCGCGGTCTTCTTCCGAACCCGCCCGTTCCTGACCCAGCGCGAAGCGCGGGCGGCGGCGCAGCGCGGATCAGCCCTGCGTTCCCGCGAATTCCCGCGACAGCGCCGCGCCCTCCCGCATGAGAGCCGGCAGCAGGCGTGAGCGCACGGCATCGGCGGTAAAGCGCGGCGTCGGCACCGTGACGCTCAGCGCCGCGACGACGGCGCCGGCGGCGCCGCGGATCGGCACGGCGAGAGCGCAGACCTCGCGGCGCCATTCCTCGCGATTGCGTGCCCAGCCGAGCCGGCGTACGCCGCGCAGCTCGCGCTCGAAGGCGGCGCGCGAGGTGATCGTGCGCGCGGTATAGGCCGGGAGCGGATCGGGCAACAGCGCATCGAGCCGCTCCTTCGGCTCGAAGGCGAGGATGGCCTTGCCTGTCGCCGAGCCATGCGCCGGGGCGCGCTGTCCGACGAAGGTGTCGACCCGGACCGGGTGGCGGCAATCGAGCTTGTCGATGATGACGATGCCGTCGCCCTGCGCGACCGAGAGATGGACGGTCTCTGCGGCGTCCGCGACGAGGCGCTCGAGGAACGGCCGGGCGACGTCGCGCAAGGTGATGCGCCGCACGGCCTTGGCGCCGATTTCCCAGCTCTTCAGCGTCAGCCGGTAACGGCCGGAGGGCAATTTCTGCACATAGCCGCAGGCGACGAGTGTCGCCAGCATCCGGAAGACGGTCGGCGCCGAGAGGCCGAGCCGCCGCGCGAGCTCGCTCAGCCCGATCTCCTCCAGATCGGCCAAGGCCTCCAGGACTTCGAGGCCCTTCGCCAGCGTCGCCGTTGCCGGCGCCATTTTTGACATCTCGCCTCCGTATTCCGTATAATAGATAAGTATTTCAAATATCGAAAAGCCGCAAGGAGGAGGATCGCGCGCGATGCCCATGCGGAAGGATTTCCCCGTCTTCGATTGCGACAGCCATGTCGTCGAGCCGCCCGCGATCTGGGAGGAGTACGTTCCGGCGAAGCAGCGCGCCTGGGTGAAGACGCAGTTCTGCTTCCACACCGACGGCGACCTGCTCTTCATCAACGGCCGCGCCGTGCCGGCGGCGCGCGAGCGCTCGAACGCCGCCGAGGTCGGCTGGGCGCGCTGGGACAAGAAGGAGGTGGGCCGCCTCACCCCCGGCACGGCCGAGTGGCAGGCGAAGTTCGGGCGCCTTCTCGGCTGCCGCGATCCGCATGCGCGCCTGCGCGACATGGACGCGCTCGGCACCGATCAGGTCATGCTCTTCCCCACTTGGTTCGTGCGCCTCGCGCTGCTGCGCGATCCCGAAGCCGCTGCGATCCTGGCGACCGCCTATAACGACTGGGTCCACGACTACTGCGCGCCCGACCGCAAGCGCCTCTTTCCCTGCGCCGTCCTGCCCTTGCAGAGCGTCGCCGCGTCGATCGAGGAGCTGCGGCGCGTCGCGCGCCTCGGCTTCAAGGCGGCGGCGGTGCGCCCCTGCTTCTGGAACGGTCGCTATCCGACTCTGCCGGAGTTCGATCCGCTGTGGCGCGAATTCGAGGCGCTCGGCCTCGTCCTCGCCATGCACACTTTCCCCTCGCGCGAAGCGCTGACCTCGGACTGGGCGCAGCGCATGGCGGCAGCGCGCGGCCATTCGGGCCAAGGCCTGCTCTTCACCGACGAGGCGGTCGTCTATTCGCCGGGGCAATTCGTCTCGAACGTGACCGCGGCGATGGACCCGGCGATCGACGCCTCGGAGGCGCTCGGCTTCGTCATGGAGGCGATGACCTGGGTGACGACGGTGGTGATGACGGGATGGCTCGAGAAGTTTCCGCGCCTCAAAGCCGCGGTGCTGGAATCGAATGCCTCCTGGCTGCCGCTCGTCCTCGCCCGCTCGGCCAATTTCACCGACCTCTTCGCCTTTCAGCGCGGCAACCGGGCGATCCGCGATCCGCGCGAAGCCTTCCAGGAACGCTGCTTCATCGGCTTCGAGTCGGACGAGACTCTCGTCTATCGCCTGTGGGACCTCTTCGAGGACATCGCGATCTGGTCATCGGACTACCCGCACCACGACGCCGAGGACGCCTGGGACGGGCTGGCGCACATGGCGGAATGCGGCGTTCCCGCCGCCGTGCAGCGCAAGCTTCTCGGCGAAAATGCGCGCCGCCTCTACGGCATCGAGCCGCTGATGCGGGTCGGGGAGCGCCTCGAGGAGTACCAGCCGGCGATCCTGCCCTGGTGAAGCCCCGGGTTACGGCGCCTCCCGCCGGCGCTCGACGGGCGGATAGTATTGCGGGGCCTCGCGGCGGTCGAACATGCCGTAGTCGCGAATGATCCGGACCGAGCGGTGGCGCAGCGCCAGGCCGCTCGGCGCGGCCGGCGACCATCGGCCGGCCGCGGCGGAGTCGGTCCATGACGCAAGCAGCAGCAGCTTGCCGGGATTGTAGATGCTCTCGTAAAGCTCGTGCTCGACGAGCCCTTGCGTGCGGATCGCCGGCAAGCGAAGCGGCGCCGCCGCGTCGCCGACCGCGCCGCCCTTGCCGCGGGGAGCGAGCTCGCTGATCGTCACCGCCTTGGCGGCACCGACCTCGGTCGCATCGAAGCGCTGCTCGACGAGGCGCTGCCCGGCGCCAAGGCCGCTATCCGCGGTGATCTCGCCGACGCGCAGATGATAATCGGCGAAGATATCGAAGCGGCCTTTCTCCTGCACCTCGTGATGAACGGCCAGCGTGCGCCAGCGGATGACCGCCTTCTCGTCGCGCCAGATCGACAAGGAGAGGAGGCGGCCCTCCCGCTCTTTGCTGGCGAAGCGCTCATTGTCGAGGAAGCCGTCGATCTTCTCGATCTCCGGTTTCAGGCGCTTGGCCAAGGCGAGATATTCGTCCCAGCGCGCGGGTTTCGGCTGGACCTCGAAGATAACGGCGAACATCGGAGTCTCCTGGGTGGGCGCGGGTCGTCACGAACGGGATGGCGCGGGTGGCCGGTCGCCTCCGTTGAGAAACGCCTCCGCCTCGCGATAGAGGGCGTAGCGATTCTCCTCGAGATGCATGAGATGCGTCGCCCGTGCGATCTTCACGTCGCGCCGCAGCGGCGATCCCGTCAGCGCATCGAAGAGCCAGCGGGCATCGGCATCCGTGACGAGGCTGTCCCACGCGCCACGGATGATGGCGACGGGCGCCGTGATCCGCGCCGGATCGTAGGCGAGTTCGCCGGCCCAGGCGTCGGCGATGTCCTGCGAGGGCCCGCTCGGCACCTTGACGCTCGCCGGCGCGCGGCTCCGGCTCTCCGGGTCGGTATCGAGATAAAGCGGGCCCCACTCGTCGAAATGGCGCCGCGACAGAACCGGCGGCTCGCCCTTCGGGACCTCCGCGGTGAAGCGCCGCCACTGATCCTCGAGCGAGACCAGCCGCCACGCCGGAAACCGCGCCGCCTCCGCCTGCTTTCGCCGCCAGGTGATGGGCCCGAAGAGGACGAGCCGGTCGACGAGCTCGGGACAGGTCGCAGCAAAGCGCCCCGCCGCGATCGTGCCCCAGGAGTGGGCGATGATCGAGATGCGCGGCGCGCCGTAGCGCTCGCCGATGAAACGCGCCGCGCATTCGATCTGGCGCGCCGCCGCTGCCGCGCCGCCGAGCGCGGCACGGCGCTCGGCCGGCGCCCGCATCTCGGGATAAGGGTCGGACGCGCCGAAGCCATGAAAATCGAGGCCCCAGACATGGAAACCGGCGTCAGCGAGCTCGTCGCGCCAGGAGCGGCCATCGAACCGATGCGCGATGGAGAGCGCGGATGGAAACGTCCCGCCATGAACGTAGAGCACGATTTTTGGCGCGCCCGGCGCCTGCGCGCGCGGCGGCAGATGGCGCAGGAACAAGCGCAGCCCCGTGACCGGCCCCGGAATGCGGAAATGAACCTCCTCGGGATCGAGCCTTAAGGGGCTCGGAGCCGAATTCGTTTCTTCGCCAGATCGCATGTCTTCTCTCCACATTCTCTTCGCCTCAGCGACGATATGGGAGAGGCACGGCTTCGGATCGAACGGAACCGCTTCGGCCGCGGCCGAATTATGGAGAAAAAACCGCGCCGATTTCAGGCGGCCGACTCCGAGCGACGAGCCGGCGGATAGCCGGCGCTGAGGAGCATAGCGGCGAGCGCGATGGCCGCCGCCGCGACAATGACTGTCTCGTAGCCGCCGAGGGCGTCGAAGATCGCGCCGCCGAGCAGCGGGCCTGTCAATCCGGCGACGCCCCAGGCGGTGAAGATGCGGCCGAAAATCCGGCTCGTCTCCGCAGCGCCATAGGTCTTGGCGACGATCGCCGGCAGAGCGGAGGCAACACAACCATAGCCGGCCCCGACGAGAAGCAGCGACGCGAGAATCGCGCCGCTCCCCGGCATGACGGCCGCGGTCGCAAGCGCCACGCCGTTGAGCGCAGGCGCGCCGCAGAGCACCGCGCGTGCCGGCGCGCGGTCCGAGAGCCAGCCGCCGGCCAGTCGCCCGACGCCGTTGCCGAGCGAGACGAGGACGGCGGCCGCGGCGATCTCGCCCGGCGAGCCGCCGCGCGCTGCCGCCAGCGGCGCCGCATGCGCGATCGTCAGCACGCCGATGAGGCTGTTCAGAAGAAAATAGGCCCAGAGAACAACGAACTCGGAAGGCGGCTGCCGGGATAGCTGGCGACCGGCCGCGGAACTGCGCGGCGCGACCGCCCGCCCCGAGCGCGCGATCAAGGCGTAGACCAACAGGCCCACGGCAGCGAGATATGCGGCGAGGAGCAGCAGCGTCGGCCGTGAATGCCAAGCGGCCAACGACGCGCTGAGCGGCGGCGCGGCAAGGGCGGAGCCGGCGGCATAGCTTGCGACGGCCAAGCCGGTGAAGGTTCCGCTGCGCGCGCCGCCCCCGACGCTTTGGGCGAGGCGGAGCGCCTGGCTGTAGCCGATCCCGTTGGCGAAGCCGAAGACCGCGCCGAAGCCCGCGGCGACAATCCAGATCGAGTGACCGATACCGGCAAGAGCGAGACCGGCGGCGCCGATCAAGCAGGCGGCGAGGCTGCGCAGGGCGATGCCGGCGACACCGTCGAAGAAGGGAGCCATCAGCATTCCGAGCGTAAAGCACACCGTCGCGACGGAGAACACCAGGCTGACAGTCGCACGCGGATCGCCGAACTCCTGCTCGAGTTCAGGCACGAAGACGCTCCAGGCGTAAAGCGTGCCGATGGCCGACATCAGCAGGCAGGCGGCGGCGACCTCTCGCGGTAGCAGCCGCAAGGCGCGGCGCCGGGTCTTCGGCATGAGCCTGTCCTCCGCCTCGGGCACGTCGCCGCGTCGGCAGGCATGGACCGAGCGCTAGGCGGCCGGCGGCATGCGAGGCCAATGCGATCCTTAGCCGATTGAACGGTGTCGCGAAAGCGCTTACCATAATCGCGCTCAGTCGCGACAACAGCGGCAAGAGCCACGGGGAGGCTGTCGTGCACCACCTGCACGAGGCGACCGGAGCCGCGGGATGGCAGGCCGTGCGAGCGTCCGCGAAGTGTTCGGGCGACGGTGGCGGCCGGCTCCGCGCCTGAGCCGGCAGCGCCATGCCGACCGCGTTTGCCGCCGATTTCCACCAACTGCACGTCGCGGTCGTGCATCCGCGGGACCATGACGGCGATGTTCTCATGCGCCATCTGCAGCGCCTGGGCTGCCAGACGGCGCTCCACTGGCCGCCCGCCGCGGCGCTCGGCGCCGAGTTCGACGTCCTCTTCTGCCTGATCGACCCCGAGGCGCGGCCGGTTCTCGACGCCGCCACGATGGCCGGAACGCCGGCGATCATCGGCATCCTCGACCAGCGCCAGCCGCGAAGTCTGCGCCTGCTTCAGGAGGCGACGCCGCACGCCGTCATTCAGCGGCCGATCGATCCCGCAGCGGTCGTGCCGAACCTCGTGGTGGCCCGGCACAATGCGCGCTACCAGCGCCGTCTTCTCAGCAAAGTCACCAAACTCGAGGAGACGCTTCGTTCCTACCGCAAGGTCGAGCGCGCCAAGATCATCCTGATGGAGCAGCGCAAGATCGGCGAGCCGGAGGCCTACAGCTATCTGCGCGAGCAGGCGATGCGCCGGCGGATGCCGATCGGCGCCGTCGCCTCGATCGTCGTCGATTCGAATGAGATACTTCCCGCGGACAAGGGATAGACGTATAATCCTGTCAAATGGCCGGGACCGCATCGCCGCGGCACTCGGCCGACGCGGCAGCGGAGCCGCGCGACATCGCAGGGCAAGGAAGCCCCACGTGATCCTCTTGGCGGATTGCGTGGGTTTTTTGTTTTTGCGCTGCCGCGTGGCGCCGGATACCGCGACAGGCGCCGCCAGCGTCGGGAGGACCAGGAATGGTAAAGCGCGCGACAAACGACGAGCCATGGCGGGTGGGTGTGCTGTTCTCGCAGACGGGCGTCACCGCCGTCATCGAGGAGACGCAGCTGCGCGGCACGATCCTCGCGATCGAGGAGGTGAATGCCGCCGGCGGCGTCAATGGCCGCGAGCTGGTGCCGGTCATGTACGATCCGGCATCCAACGTACGCAGCTTCGCCCGCTATGCCGACCGGCTCCTCACCGAGGACGGCGTCAGCACGATCTTCGGCTGCTACACATCGAGCAGCCGCAAGGCGGTGCTGCCGGTCGTCGAGCGCCGCAACGGGCTGCTCTGGTATCCCACTCTATACGAGGGCTTCGAGTATTCGCCCAACATCATCTACACGGGCGCCGCCCCCAACCAGAACAGCGTCGAGCTCGTCGACTTCCTTCTCGAAAGCTACGGCTCGCGCTTCTACCTGATCGGCTCGGACTACATCTATCCGCGCGAGTCCAACCGCATCATGCGCGAGCTACTGCGGCAGCGCCGCGGCGAGGTCGTGGGCGAGCATTATCTCGATCTGAGAGCGCGGCCCTCGGAATTCCGGCTGCTGATGCGCGACGTGCGCAACACCGGCCCCGACGTCATCTTCTCGACCGTGGTCGGCCAGGCGACCGCCTATCTCTACCAGGCCTATGCCGATGCCGGCTTCGATTCCCGCGTGATGCCGATCGCCAGCCTCACGACCTCCGAGGCGGAGGTCAAGCTGATGGGCGCCGATGTCGCTTGCGGGCACATCACCGCCGCGCCCTATTTCGAGAGCGTCAGAACCGCGGACAATCTCTCCTTCGTCAGCCGCTACAAGAAGCGCTTCGGCGACGACGAGCCGACGAACCTCTGCGTCGAAGCCGCCTATTTCCAGGTCCATGTCTTCGCCAAGGCGCTCGCCGAGGTCAACAGCATGGATCCGGACGTGCTGCGCCCCATCGTACTCGGCAGCGAGTTCGACGCGCCGCAGGGGCGCATCATGATCGATACGGAGAGCAGCCACACCAATCTCTGGACGCGGCTCGGCCGGGCCAATGCCGCCGGCCAATTCGAGATCGTCAAGGAATCGCTTTGGGCGGTGAAGCCCGACCCCTACCTCGTCAGCCATTGACGCAGACCCGCGATGGCGGATCACCTCCAGATCGATTACCGCCAGCTGCGGATCACGGTTGCTCATCCGCGCGACCAGGACGGCGAGCTGCTGGTGCGCTACCTGCAGCGCCTCGGCTGCCAGATCGAGCTGCTGTGGCCGCCGCCGGACCGATGGGAGGGCGATGCCGAGCTCGTCTTCTGCTGCATCGACGCGCAGACGCGCACCTTCTGCGCCGCCCTCGCCGAAAAGGGCCAGGCGGCCCTCATCGCCATCGCCGATCCGGCGACGCCGAAGGTCTTGCAGATGCTCGGCGAGGCGAATGCCGTCGCTCTGCTGATGAAGCCGATCGAGGTCAGCGCAATATTGACAAACCTCATCGTCGCCCGTAACAATTCCCGCTATCAGCGTCGATTGCAGAGCAAGATCACCAAGCTGGAGGAGACGCTGCGATCCGTCCGCAAGGTAGAGCGGGCCAAGGCGATCCTGATGGCGCGGCGCCAGATCGATGAGTCCGAGGCCTATGCCTATCTGCGGGAGCAGGCGATGAGAAAGCGGGTTCCGATCGGCGTCATCGCCTCGGTCGTGGTCGAGACCAGCGAGGTTCTTTCGGAGGAAAGGGATTAGTCCGTTCCATTCGTAGGGTTCATCGACTGGAATTGACGCCGGCGCCCTCCAGAGTTGTAGAGCGCCGATAAACGGCGGCAGCGGCGCCGCTTCACAGCAACGGGCAGCGAAGCCCCACGTGCGATCCGACAAGGATAACGCGTGGGGCTTTGTGCTTTTGGCGTTTCGACGTCGTCGAATCGGGAGGACGCAGACATGACGATGAGGAGACGGAAATTCCTGAAGAGCTCGGCCGCGACGCTCGGCGCCTGGACGCTCGGCGGAACGGCGCCCTACTACTTCATGCGCAACATCGCGAAGGCGGCCGAAGGCGACACCATCAAGGTCGGCATCCTGCACTCGCTGAGCGGAACCATCGCCATCATCGAAACCTCGCTGCACAATGCCGAGCTGCTGGCGATCGAGGAGATCAATGCCAAGGGCGGCGTGCTCGGCAAGAAGATCCAGCCGATCGTCGAGGACCCGCAATCGGTCGTCCAGGTCTTTGCCGAGAAGGCGAAGAAGCTGTTGCTCGAGGACAAGGTGGCGGCGGTGCTCGGCTGCTACACCTCGGCGAGCCGGCAATCGGTGCTGCCGATCTTCGAACAATATAACGGCGTGCTGCTCTACCCGACCCTCTACGAGGCGCAGGAATGCAGCAAGAACTGCTTCTACACCGGCGCCGTGCCGAACCAGCAGCTCGACGATTTCGTGCCGTGGATCATCAATACGCTGAAGCGCAAGAAATTCTACATGGTGGGGTCCAACTACATCTATCCCAAGGAGACCAACCGCGAGGTCAAGGCGCTCCTCGAAAAGCATGGCGGCCAGAATGTCGGCGAGGAGTACGCACCCCTCGGCCATACCGAATTCTCGACCATCATCAACAACATCTCGGGCAGCGGCGCCGAGGTCGTCTTCTCCGACCTCGTCGGCGACTCCATCGTCGCCTTCTATAAGCAGTTCAAGCAGTTCGGCTTCACCGCCGACGACCTGCCGATCTGCACGCCGATCACGACCGAGCAGGAGATCGCGGCGATGGGGCCGGAGAATGCCGAAGGCCACTACACCTCGTTCAACTACTTCCAATCGGTCGACAGCCCCGAGAACAAATCCTTCGTCGAACGCTACAAGGCGAAATACGGCAAGGACGCGGTGACGAATGCGGTGATGGAAGCCGCCTATTTCCAGACCTATTTCCTCGCCCATGCGATCGAGAAGGTGAAATCGACCGAGGCCGACGCCCTCATCTATGAGGGCCTGCCGGGGCAGGAATTCCAGGCGCCGCAAGGCAAGGTCAAGATCGACGAGCAGAACCATCACACATGGCTCTGGGCGCGTATCGGCAAGGCCAACCCGCAGGGCCAGTTCGATGTGGTCTGGAAATCGGAGAACTGGATCCGGCCGCAGCCCTGGGTGCCGTATCTCTACCCCGACAAGACCTGCAACTTCACGGACCAGCGCGTGAAAGAGCGGCTCAGCAAGCCGTGGAGCGTCGAGAAGAATCGCTCCGGGACGATCAACCTCTAGCCGGACGCGGAGACCGCGGGGAGCTCGTCCTTTGCAAGGAGGCGCCGACGACGAAGCAATCCAGACCAGGCACCGCCGCTCTGGATTGCTTCGCGTCGCCCGAAATGACAGCGCCCAGCGCTTCCTCGCATCAGGCAGTCCCCGGACGGCCAGGGAGTGAACGGATGTCCATCATCTCCGCCATCGCGACAGGTTGAGACGATGACGCAAGCGCTCATCTCGCAGATTCTCATCGGCGTCAGCGTGACCGCCATCCTGGTGATCTCGGCGATCGGGCTCGCGGTCATCTTCGGCGTCGCCGGCGTCATCAACATGGCGCATGGGCAGTTCATCATGGTCGGCGCCTACACGGCCGCCGTCATCGGCAAGATGGGCGGCAACACTTTCGTCGCGATCCCTGTCTCCTTCGTCGTCGTCGCCCTCTTGGGCCTCGCCGTCGAGCGCGGCGTCATCCGCTGGATTTACGACCGTCCGCTGGAGACGCTGCTCGCCACCTGGGGCGTCGGCATCATCCTCGAAGTCGTCATGAAGCTGATCTTCGGACCCGAGCTCTACTATGTCGGAGCGCCGAAGGTGCTCGCCGGCTCGGTCCACCTCGTCGGCCGCCTGCCCTACCCCTACTACCGGCTCTTCCTGATCGTCGTGGCGATCCTGATGGTCGCGGCGACCTTCTACCTCATCTTCCGGACCGATTTCGGCCTGAAGGTGCGCGCGGTCCGCCGCAACCGCGCGATGTCGGGCTGCCTCGGGATCGACACCGCCAAGATCGACATGATGATCTTCATGTTCGGCTCTGGCCTCGCCGGCATCGCCGGTGCCGTCCTCGCCCCCATCAAATCGGTGTCGACGACGATGGGCTTCCGCTACGCCGTCGATTCCTACATGACGATCGTCCTCGGCGGCGTCGGCAATCTCTGGGGCGTGCCGACCGGCGGCGGCCTCATCGGCGAGGGCGAGACGCTCCTCGCCTACAAATTCAACTCGGTCATCGGCGAGCTTCTGGTCTTCATCTTCATCGTCATCGCCATCCGCGTCTTCCCGCGCGGCATCTTCGGTTATCAGGAGCGACGCTGACGGCGGGCAGGCCGATGAGGAACCCTTGGGAGAGAAGGCGGCGAGCATGAGTGCAGCGGCGGAGCGTTTGAGCAGATCACGCAGGTCGCGAGCGACGCTTCAGCGAGGGCGCCTCGTTCCGCTCTGGATGCTGCTGCTCGGCGCGGCGGTCGTCGCCGTCATCGGCGGCTTTCCCGTCGTCGCCGGCACCGACAGCTACATCCTGCTGCTGCTCGGCAAGTTCCTCTGCTATGCCATCTTCGCGCTCAGCATCGACCTCATCTGGGGCTTCACCGGGATCCTGAGCCTCGGCCAGGCGGTCTATTTCGGCATCGGCGCCTATTTCGTCGCCCTCTCGCTCAAGATCAATTACGCCCTCGATCATCCGACGCGCTACGGCAACAAATTCCCCGATTTCATGGAGTGGAACGGGCTGAAGGCGCTGCCGCATTTCATGGAGCCCTTGGTCAGCACGCCTTTCGCCGTCGCCTGCGCGCTCATCGTCCCGACGGCCCTTGCCTTCATCTTCGGCGTCATCACCTTCAAGCGCCACATCTATGGCGTCTATTGCGCGGTCATCACCCTCGCCGAATCGCTGATTCTCCAGGAATTCATCATCGAATATCAGGCCTATACCGGCGGCTTCAACGGCATTACCGACTACTCCAACTATCTCGGCATACCGTTCCTCTGGTTCATGCTGGCGGTGACCATCGCCTTCTTCCTGATTGCCCGCGTGCTCACCCATTCGCGCATCGGCACTGTCCTGAAATCGATCCGCGACAACGACCTGCGCGCGCAATTCATGGGTTACAACGTCGCCAATTACCGCATCTTCGTGTTCTGCGTCTCCGCCTTCATGTCGGCCGCCGCCGGCGCGATGTACGCCGCCTGGGTCGGCATCATCTCCTATCTCGACACGGGCCCGGTCTTCTCCGTCGAGGGCGTCATCTGGACCGCCGTCGGCGGCCGCGCCACCCTGATCGGGCCGTTCCTCGGCGCCTTCCTCGTCAAGGGGCTGGAGTTTCTGCTGAGCGGCGTGCTGGCGGCCTTCTGGCAGCTCCTCGTCGGTCTCCTCTTCATCTTCGTCGTCCTCGTCATGCCGGACGGCATCGTCGGCTCGATCGCGCATTGGCTGCGCCGCCACCGCAAGGGGACGCTGACGCAGCTCCGCGAGGAGCAGGATCTCCTCGCGCACGACCGCGAGCATGACTGGCAGCCGGCCGGCGTGCCGCGATCGGGCGAGGAAAGCGTGTAGCGCAGCGGCGAAGAGGGAAGGATCGCGCGCATGAACAGGGATGCCGCGGCATGGCTCTGCTAGAGGTCAAAGGCCTGACGACCAGGGTCTCGGGCTACACCATCCTCGACAATCTCGATTTCAGTGTCGAGGAGAACGAGCTGCGCGTGCTGCTCGGGCCGAACGGCGCCGGCAAGACGACCCTCATTGCGATGATCACCGGCCAGTTCCGGCCGACGGCCGGCAAGATCCACTTCGCCGGCCAGGACATCACCGGCTGGTCGCCCGACGCCATCTTCCTCGCCGGCATCAGCCGCAAATTCCAGGTGCCGAACATGTACGAGACGCTGTCGGTCTACGACAACGTCATGGTGTCGCTGCAGAGCGACCGCAAGGTCTTCAAATATATGTTCAAGGGCGTGACCGCGGCGGAAGACGAGCGCATCTGGGAGATCCTCGATTTCGTCGAGCTCGCCGGCAAGGCCAGCGACCCGGCCGACACCCTCGCCCATGGCGAGCGCCAATGGCTCGAAATGGGCATGCTGATCGCCTCCAACCCGAAGCTGCTGCTGCTCGACGAGCCGACGACCGGCATGACGCCCGACGGCAAGCAGCGGACGGCGGCGCTCATCCAGAAAATCGCGCGCAATCACACCGTGCTTCTCGTCGAGCACGACATGCATCTCGTGCGCCAGATCGCCCGGAAGGTGACCGTTCTGCATCAAGGGCAGGTGCTGGCCGAAGGCGCCCTCGACGAGGTGGTGAGCAACAAGACGGTGCGCGAGGTCTATCTCGGCAAGGGAAAGCGCCATTGATGCTCAAGATCACCGGCATCGACACCTATTACGGCACCAGCCACATCCTGCACGGCGTGTCGCTGGAGATCGGCGAGGGCGAGCTCGTGGCCGTGCTCGGCCGCAACGGCGCCGGCAAGACGACGCTGCTGCGCAGCATCACCGGCGTCAATCCGCCGCGCAACGGCGCCATTCATCTCGACGGCATCGAGATTACGCGCCTCAAATCGCATGAGCGCGCGCATCTCGGCATCGGCTACGTGCCGCAGGGTCGCCAGATCATCCCCGATCTCACCGTCGAGGCGAACATCCAGGTCGCCCTCCTCGGCAGAGGCCGCAAGAGCCGCGCCATTCCGCCTTATGTCTACGAGTATTTCCCGGCTCTGAAACCGATCGGTGGCCGCAAGGCCGGCGTCCTCTCCGGGGGCCAGCAGCAGCAGCTCGCGATCGCGCGGGCGCTGGCGCAGGAGCCGAAGCTGCTGTTGCTCGACGAGCCGACGGAGGGGCTGCAGCCCTCCGTCGTCGAGGAGATCGACGACATCATCAAACGGATACCGGGGGAACGCGACTGCTCGGTCCTTCTGGTCGAGCAGAACCTCGATTTCGTCCGCGACGTCACGCAGAAGTTCACCATCCTCGATACCGGGCGCATCGTCGCCCAGGGCGAGATCGGCGAGCTCACGGACGAAGTCGTCAAGCACCACTTGCAGGTGTAGAAGCGAGGAGGGAGTCCATGCCGAAGACAATCATCTCGGTCGATCTCGAAAAGCCGACCAACGACCAGCCGCAACCCTTGCACAACCGCTGGCATCCGGACATTCCGCCGGTCGCCACTGCGAAACCGGGCGACGACTTCATCATCGAAGCGCTGGACTGGACGGGCGGGCAGATCCGCAACGACGACAATGCCAGCGACATTCGCGACTGCAACCTCTTTCCCTGCCACCATCTGGTGGGACCGGTCGAGATCGTCGGCGCCGAGCCCGGCGACATCCTCGTCGTCGACATTCTCGACATCGGCCCGCTCAAGGGCAACGAGTGGGGCTATACCGGCATCTTCTCGACGGCGAATGGCGGCGGCTTCCTCACCGATCTCTTCCCCGAGCCGCGCAAGGCGATCTGGGACTGCAAAGGCATATACGCCTCCTCGCGCCACATTCCGAAAGTGCGCTTTGCCGCGATCACCCATCCGGGACTCATCGGCTGCGCGCCGGACCACGCCTTGCTCGCGAAATGGAATCAGCGCGAGCGCGAACTTATCGCCAGCAACCCCGACCGCGTCCCGCCGCTCGCGCTGCCGCCCGAGCCCAAGGGCGTGATGCTGGGCGCGCTGAAAGGCGCCGCGCTCGACAAGGCGGCGATGGAGGCGGCGCGCACCATCCCGCCGCGCGAGCATGGCGGCAATTGCGACATCAAGAACATCTCGCGCGGCTCGCGCATCTATTTCCCGGTCTATGTCAAAGGCGCCAAGCTGTCGATGGGCGACTATCATTTCTCGCAGGGCGACGGCGAGATCACCTTCTGCGGCGCCATCGAGATGGCGGGCTGGATCCACCTCCATGTCGACCTCATCAAGGGGGGCGTTGCCAAATACGGGCTGACCAATCCCCTCTTCAAGGTCAGCCCGGTCGATCCGCATTACGGCGACTTCCTCGTCTTCGAGGGCATCGGGGTCGACGACAAATCCGGCAAGCAGCTCTACAACGACGCCACCATGGCGATGCGCCGCGCTTGCCTCAACGCCATGGAATACCTGTCGAAATTCGGCTACTCGAAGGAGCAGGCCTACGTCATTCTCGGCTGCGCGCCGGTCGAGGGGCGCATCGGCGGCGTCGTCGATATTCCGAATGCCTGCGTCTCGGTCGCCATCCCGACCGACATGTTCGAGTTCGACATCCACCCGAATGCGGCGGGGCCGCAGAAGCAGGTCGATTCCTCGAAGACCGACCTCGCGCGGGCGCACTGAGGAGACGTCTCGAGGCGGGGGCGATACGCCGCCCCCGCCTCGCTCTGCGGGAGGCGAGACGATGCCGCTCTACAATTACGAATGCCGCCGGCACGGCCCCTTCGAGGCGTGGCGCGCGATGGCCCTCAGCGGCGAGCCCGCGCCCTGCCCCGATTGCGGGCAACCGGCGCCGCGTGCCCTCTCGGCGCCGCGGCTCGGCATGGATGCCGCGTTGCGCAGGGCGCATGCCGTGAACGAGAAGAGCGCCCACGAACCGCGCGTCGTCCGCCGCCGGCGCGGCGATGCCATTCCCCGCCATGACGCCCACCGCGACCTGACGGAGCACCGCGCGGCCGGCGCCACCCATCGCCATGCCCACGCCCCCGCCGCCGGCAAGCTGAAGCGCGCGAGCCATCCCTGGATGGTCCGGCATTAGGGCAATCGCGGGAGAGGTGTTCGCTCGCGCCGGTCGGCGGAGCGCGACGGGAGCACGCCGAGAACACGCGGCCGCCCCATCCTCCGTGGGCTCCGTCCGTCTCATGATCGTGCCGCTTGCGGCCGGGCGCCCGTCAGGCCGAAGGCGACGCCTTTCGCCTCGACGCCGAACCCGGTAAGCGCCGCAATGACGATGGCGACGATCGCGGCGACGACACCCAGCGCCAAGCCGTAATCATTGCCGTAATGCGCCGCGATCGCTGCCTGGATCGTCGCGTTGGCGGAGGCGAGCAGATTGCCGAGCTGGTAGACGAATCCCGGGAAGGTGCCGCGCGCCTCGTCGGGCGAGAGCTCGTTGAGATGCGCCGGAATGACGCCCCAGGCGCCCTGGACCATGAACTGCATGAGGAAAGCGCCGAGCGCGAGCAGCACTGGCGAGCCCACCATCACCCAGAGCGGCAGGGTCGGCAGCGACAGCAGCGCGGCGATGACGATCGCACGGCCGCGGCCGATCCGCTCCGACCACGCGCCGAAGAGGACGCCGCCCAGGATGGCCCCGATGTTGTAGACCACCGCGATGGTGCCGACCGCTTTCGGCGACAGATGAGCTGCACTTCGAGGAAGGTGGGGTAGAGATCCTGCGAGCCATGGCTGAAGAAGTTGAAGGCGGTCATCAGCACGATGGCATAGACCCCGAGCCGCCAATGCGCCCTCAGCACCGCCAGCGTCCCGCCTTCGGCCGCCGGCCGCCGCGACGAGCTCGGCGATTCCGGAACGCTGCGGCGGATGAAGAGGACGAGCAGCGCCGGCAGCACGCCGATCATGAACATGCCGCGCCGCCGGCCGTAACGGTCGGCGGCGCGCCCGAAGAGAAAGGCGCCGACCGGCCGCATGACCAGCGTGAGGAGGATTGCGAATGTGACCTCGGTGATCCGCGTCCCGAACTCCCCGGCGATGTCCGTCAGGACAAAGACCAGGAGGAAGAAATCGAAGGCATCGAGCGTCCCAGCCGAGAAAGCTCGCCGCCACGACATTGCGCTGTTCGCGGGTCCAACCCGACAACGCTGCGATCGGCATGGTCCTGCCTCCACGGCTCCGCTCGCCCGCATCGCAGCGGCGAGGATCCCGCCCGACCCCATGACGGGAACGATTGCGTCGCCGGCACTGCTCCCAGCGCGTGCAGCCCGTCTGCCGATCGAGCGCACGATCCGGCCAACGCGCCGAGGCACCGTCTATTCACCCTTCCCCGATCGTCCTTTGGCTTTGGTCCGAAGGCATCGCATCGGCTATGCTTCGCGAGGGAAGAGCGCCGAGCGCGACAGCCCAGCGGGAGGAAGGACATGCGCATCAATCGCCCCTTCGTCGGCATTCCCTCGTTCCTGCGGGCGCCGATCTGCGCGAGGCCCGAGGAATGCGACGGCGCGATCGCGATCATGGGAGCGCCCTTCGACGAGGGCTCGCCCTTTCTCGCCGGATCGCGCTTCGGCCCGCGGGCGCTGCGCGAGCATTCGCTGCGCTTCGTCTCCGGCGCCGGCGGCTTCTACAATCCCGAGACGCGGAAGAAATACCTCGATTTCGAGCTCCAGCACGAGCTCATCGTCGATGCCGGCGATGCCGACATCGCGCCCACCAATGTCGAGCGCAGCTTCGCCAGCATCACCGAGACGGCGCGCCAGCTCGTTGATCGCGGCGCGCTGCTCGTCGCGCTCGGCGGCGATCATTCCGTCACCTATCCGCTGGTGCGCGCCTTCACGAAGAAGCTGCACGTCATCCATTTCGATGCGCATTCGGACTACGCGCCCTTCATCCACGATCTGCGCTTCACCAACGGCCACGCCTTCCGCCACATCGCGCCGATGCCGCATGTCGAGAGCCTGACGCAAATCGGCATCCGCAGCCTCCGCCATTCCGAGGCGATGGTCGAGGATTCGATCCGCGACGGGAACCGCGTCATCACCATGGCGGAGTTCCGCCGCTTGACGCCAGCCGGCATCGCCCAGCTCGTGCCCAGGGACGCCGCCTGCTACGTCAGCATCGATGTCGACGTCCTCGATCTGTCGCTCATCCCGGGCTGCGTCTCGGCGGAGCCCAACGGCATGAGCTATGCCGAGCTGCGCGACACGCTGAAGGCCATCGCCGAGCACGCCGAGGTCATCGCCTTCGACTTCGTCGAGGTCAATCCCGAGCTCGACGTCCGCACCGGGATCACCTCATATCTCGGCGCGCACACGGTGATCGAGTTCCTGGGTCACATCTGCGACCAGCCGCGCTGGGCGGCCAAGCGCGAAGAGGCGCTCGCGCGGCGTCGCCGCTGAGGGAAGAATACGGGAAGGCTCCTCAAGGCACCTTCGTCGGGAGCTGGCAGCGCCGCGCCCAGTATTCCCAAAGGCGACGAATGCCGGAGGGCGCTGTCTTGCCGCGGATCGCGCTGATCTCGCCGTCGCTGAGGAAGCGGTTCTCGCCGAATGCCATCGCCTCGGTCTGAACCTTGGCGTTCACCTTGAGGTACACGGCGGCGCGTACGGCCAGCGGGAGGGATTCCGCGGTGACGACGCAGCCATGCCCGCGCATCAGCACGACGTCGTTCCTGCCGAGCCGCGCGGCGAGGTCGAGCCCCTGCTCCATCGTGCGCACCAGCATGTCGGTGTCGCCGAACCGGTCGCGGATGTCCCAGACCGGAATCTCGTGCCCGATCACGCCGGCGCTGTGCAGGATCGGCCGCAGCTTCGTCTTCGAGGTGCTGTAGGGGATGACCTCGTAAGCATGGCTGTGCACCACCGCCATGACGTCGGGACGGAGCTTGTAGATCGCGGCGTGGATCGGCAGCTCGGTGTACATCTGCCGATCGCTCGCCTCGATCGGCTTGCAGTCGAGATCGACCTCGACGATGTCGGCGACCTCGACCAGCTCAGGGCTGCGCGAGCAGGAGACGAAGAACCGGTCGGCGCGGCCCGGATGCCGGATGCTGACATGGCCGTAGCCGTCAACCACGTCCTCGCGGGCGAGGATCCGGTTCGCCACCGCCAGATCGTAAACCTGCTCGTCGAGCTTCGTCATGACAGAACGCCCTTCTCCATCACCGCCGCATCGAGGCTGGCATATTCGGCGGTCCGAGGCCACGCCATACGCCGGATCGCGCACCGCCTACAGAGGCGGTCGTTCTGTCACCCATGTCTCCGGGCCGGACAGAGCGCGTCGGCGCCGGCGAGGACCGCGTCGAGGGGGAGTGCCGCGCAAGGCAGCGCGATCTCGATCGGCGAGCGGTTCCAGGCGATGACGCGCATGCCGAACGCGGCCGCGATGCGCGCGATCTCGGCACCGATCGCGCCGAGGCCAACGATGCCGAGCGTCTTTCCAGCCAGCTCGATACCCCTCCTGCTGCGCCCAGATGCCGGCGCGCATCGACGCCAAGCCGCGCGCCGCGGCCAACTGCAACGCGAAAGCATGCTTGGCCACCGTACGGTCGCCGTAATTTTGAACCGTGCGCACGACGATGCCCCGGCGCGAGGCGGCCGCCAGATCGATGTAGCTCGAAGCACTCGTGCCGAGGAAGATGATCGAGCGCAGACGCGGCGCTCCCGCCAGTAGGGCGTCATCGATCATCATGTGGCCGTCAAGGACGATCTGCGCCTCGCGCAGGAGCGCCGCCAGCTCCACGCGGTCGGCATCGCCATGGCGAATATCGATTCCCTCCGCCAGCGCGCCGCATTCGGGCAGCAACGCGGACATCGAGGGTCCGCAATCGATGTAGCGAATGGTGACGGTCATGCCGAGCCACGCCCCCGAGCGCCTGGCATAGCCAGAGCGCGTCCAGCGTGGCGGCGCAGATGTTGCGGCTAGGCATGGCATCGCCCATCCGCTGCGGCGAGAAGGCGGCGCCCGGCCGCTTGTCGCGCGGCTGCCGCAGCGCGAGCGACGCGCCGCGCAGCGCGGCGGCGCGAAATCCCTATCACCTCGTCCCATCCTGACGGAAGATGCACCGCGACGACCGCCGTTCGACAGACCAGTGCTTTAGCAGGGGGCCGAGGTGGCGAGACTTGAGGAGGGTGGAGATGACCGACTATCCCGACTGGCCAACGATTGCCGGCTCGCACCGCGTGCGCGGACGGAACTTCCCGCGCCTTGCCGAAGACATGCCGAGTTTTCTTGGGGTGCCGATCGCGATCTCGCCGAAGGACCTCAAACAAGCCGATATCGTGATCATTGGCGCTCCCTTCGCCGCCGGCTGGGGAGCCCAGTATTCGGGGGTCGACAAGGAGCTCTGGCTCGCCGGACCGAAGCGCGTGCGCCAACAATCGATTCGTTACGGCGGCTATGTCCAGGATTTCGACCTCGACATCCTGGAAGAGCTCAAGATCGTCGATTACGGCGATGCCGCCATTCCGCCTGAGGCGAACTACGCCGCGACTGTCGAGAACATCCTGCGTGCGCAGGCCGCCGTTGAGGCCAAGGTCAACGATGTGTTGGATGCCGGCGCGATCCCGATCGTGATCGGGCAGAATTCGCCCTGCGGCTCCTATGCGATCGCCAAGCCGATCGCGGAGCGCGCGACGGGCAATGTCGGCGTCATCAGCCTCGATACCCACTGGGATTCTCGGCCAATCGACTGGGCGACCATGGACCCCCGGATCGCCGGCTCGGGGAATTGGAAGGCCAAGCTCTACGAATTCCACAAGAACGTGACGGTCCCCAATCTGGTGGAAATCGGCGAGCGCGGCATGCTCGAGGACAAGTCTTACGTCCGACGGTTCGTCCGCGAGGGCGCCCATTTCGTGCCGATGTGGCGCATACGGGCGGAGTTCGGCCTCGAAGGCGCGCTCGAGTTGCTGGCCAAGGCCTATCATGGGACGAGCGACGTCTACGTCCATTTCGACATGGATGTACTGGGCGGTGCGGGCCCGGCCCCGGGCGACCTGCTCGGCGACCTCGCCGAGCCGATCGGCATGACCGATTACGAAGTGATCCGCATCGCCCACGAGGTCGGACTTCGCGGGTTATCGGGCCTCTCCTTCATCTGCATCCCGCCGGGCTCGGCGGTGACCTATCGCACGATCGTCTATGTGATCACCTATCTCCTCGCCGGATTGGCGCTGAGCCGCCGGCGCAAGCTGACCGGCGCGTGAGCGCGACATCGATAGCACCAGCAGCTAGCCGAGGATTTGGAAGTGAGCCTCCGTCGGCTTCTGATTTCGTCCGTTGACGGGAGTGAGGTCCTGCGGACAGGCGGAGAACGCTATCACCAGATCCATCTCGGCGCGAAAGACCGCATGGCTGCCGGGCGTCGAAACCGGCGGCTCGAAGCTGACCGCCCCATCGGGCGCCACCGGGATATTCATGAACATGTTGAGCGGAGCCGGCGTCGCCTGCTTGCCCATTCCGAGAGCGTCGAGAGCGGCGGCAAGGTTGTCCGTGCAGTTGTCGTGGTATTCCTTGCAGCCGAGCAGCTCATAGCGATAGCGGTCGCAGGCTGCGAGCAGCGTGTCGTGGATACCGCCCGAGGTGTCGTCGACGATCGTCAGGATTGCCCGGCGGCGATTGGTGACGAGCGTGTTCCCCTTGCGCGGGAAGATGGTGCCCATCTGGACGCGGCTGTGCTCCATCGACATGAACTCGGACGGGTCCGCGCGCGAGAAGGCCCAGGTGTCGACCACCTGCTGGCCATGCGTGTTGATGAGCCTGATGCGCTGGCCGCGCTCGACGAAGGCCGCCGCCCCTTTTCGCGCCGGTATCGTGATGAGAGCAGGCTCCGCCATGATCCCTCCCTCCGAAGCATACACCGGAAGACGGCTGATGCTGCCGCAAGCCTAGGCCGCAGACCCGAACGCTTGCAAGCCGCTCGGGGAGCGATCAGCATGCGGGAAAAGAGAGGCTCGGAGGAGGATCGCCGATATGGACGAGGCAAAACAGCGCCTGGTGCAGCGGATCGAGCGGGATCGCGAGCGGCTGCTCGACTTCTTCCGCGGCTTCATCCGCTGCCCGAGCCCCAACCCGCCGGGCGACACGCGGTTGGCGGTGAAACACATCCAGCATCTGCTGGATGAGCACCGCGTCGAGCATCGCGTCATCGCGCCGAACGAGATCATGCCGAATGTCGTTGCAGCTTTCGATGCGGCGAAGCCGGGCCGTCATCTCGCGCTCAATGGGCATATCGACGTCTTTCCCGTCGGCGACGGCGCTGGCTGGACCCGCGATCCCTGGGGTGGCGAGCTGGTGGACGGAAAGATCTATGGTCGAGGCGCGTGCGACATGAAATGCGGCACTACCGCCTCGCTCTTCACCTTCCTCTACTTGCGCGAGATGCGCGAACAGCTCCACGGCCGATTGACGCTCAGCGCCGTGTCGGACGAGGAGACGTTCGGACCGTGGGGTGCACGATATCTCTTCGAGCATCATCCCGAGGTGATCGGCGATTGCTGCCTCAATGGCGAGCCGAGCAGTCCCTACACATTGCGGTTCGGCGAGAAGGGACCGCTTTGGCTCGAATTCAAGGTGCGCACCAAAGGCGCCCATGGCGCCTACACCCATGCCAGCAAAAGCGCGATCGGCATCGCCGCGCAGGTGATCGCCGATCTGGCGGAACTCTCCGAATTGGCGCCGCCCGAGAACAGCAATCTCGCAGCGGCTCTGGACCAGGCCGCAGAGGTCATCGACAAGGCCTATGGCGCAGGCGCTTCGCGCATCGTGCGCCGCGTCACGGTCAATCCCGGCATCGTCAAGGGCGGGCTCAAGGTGAACATGGTGGCCGCCGAGTGCGACTTCGAGGTCGATCTGCGCCTGCCGAACGGTCTCGACGACAAGCGTGTCCTTGCCGAGGTCGAGAAGATCGTCCGGCGCTACCCGGAGGCGAGCTACAAGGTAGCGAACTACAACCCTCCGAGCTGGTGCCCGCCCGATACGGAGATGGCGCGCTACGTCCAGGAGAATGCGCGAGCCGTCTCAGGCATCGAGCCGGTGCCGGTGATCAGCCTCGGCGGCACCGATGCGCGGCTTTGGCGGTACCGCGACGTCCCGGCGATCGTCTATGGTCCCTCCCCGACGGGAATGGGCAGCATCGACGAACACGTCACCGTCGAGGAGTTCTTCCACGTCGTGAAGTCGCATGTGCTCTCGGCCTACGACTATATGAGCCGAGCGAGCTGACGGCCGGCCCGTCACGTCCCTCGCCGGGCCCCGGCGGCGAGGGACGTGACGAAGCCGCCCGACTATTGGGGTACGCCGAAGACCTCGAGCGTCGGTTTCGCGTAGAAGCGGCCCGTCGGACCGTATTTCTCGCTCATCTTCGACCAGCGCCCCGTCGTCAGCAGATAGTCGATCGCGGTGTTCATGAAATTGAGGAGGTCTTCATTGCCGCGCTTTACCGACCACGCGATCGGCAGGACGTTGTAGGGGTGACCCGCGAAGAGGTCCACCACTTCCGGATGCTCCAAGGAGTAGCGGTGGGCTTGCCATGCATCCTCGACGCCGACATCGGCGCGACCGGCCGAGACCTCGACGAAGGGCGCCGTGAGATTTCCCGTCGAGAGCAGAACCAACTGCGCCTTCGGCCAATTCTCCTTGGCGTATTCGACGCTGGCTCCGCCTTGAATGAGGGCGATCTTGATATTGGGATTGTTGAGGTCGGCCGGCGATTTGAAACGCGTCTCGCCTTTCTTTGCGATAGCGCTGTAGCCGAGGTAGGCGATCGGTTTCGTGAATTCGACGGCGCCGGCGCGCTGGATCGTGGCAAACGTGCCCGCGACCGAGAGGTCGAATTGGTTCGAATTGAGCCCCGCCGCAAAATTCGCCCAGGTCGTCTCGACATAGACCGGCTTGACGCCGATCGATTGGGTAATGAGGTTGAGCGCGTCGATGTAAAAGCCGCTGAGCTCGCCGGTTTTCGGATCTTTAATCAGGCTCGGCGGCGACGGGATATAGCCGATCTTGAACTCCTTCTCGCGCAGAATGCGATCGAGCGCTCCTTCGGCACGAGCGATGCTCGCGAGGAAGGGCGAGAGTGCCAGAGCCGCAACTGCAACAAAGGCAAACCGTCTTGGTGCCGTGAATACCATGGACCTCTCCTCCCTGTTTTGCGAGGCGCGCGCTGCGCCTCCTTCGCCTCCTTCAGTGTCGAACCCGCCGCAGGAACTCGGCGGTACGCTCCTGGGCGGGTGCGCCGAAGATCTGTTCCGGACGGCCGGATTCGACGATCATGCCATGGTCGATCATCATGACGCGGTCGGCGATCTCTTGCGCAAAACCCATCTCGTGCGTGGCGACGATCATCGTCATGCCGTCGGCAGCAAGGCCGCGCATTACCTCCAGCACCTCGCCGACGAGCTCCGGATCGAGAGACGAGGTCGGCTCGTCGAAGAGCATGGCCTCGGGCTGCATGGCCAGCGCGCGGGCGATCGCCGCACGCTGTTGCTGCCCGCCCGAGAGCTGGGTCGGATAGGCATGGAGCTTGTCCGAAAGCCCTACCCTGTCGAGCAGCGCCTTCGCGGGCGGAATCGCCTCGTCGCGCTTCTGGCCTTTGACGATGACCGGTCCTTCGATCACGTTCTCGAGGACGGTCTTGTGCGGGAACAGGTTGAAGCTCTGGAACACCATTCCCATACGGGCGCGCACGCGGCTGACCGCCGCATCGCGATCGCGCACGAGGCGTCCTGCGGCATTGCGCCGATAGCCCACGAGATCACGACCGAGCCAAATCTCGCCCTGATCGTATTCTTCGAGAAAATCGATGCATCGGAGCAGTGTGCTCTTCCCCGAGCCGCTGGGGCCGATCAGGACGAGCACCTCTCCGCGCCCGACCACCAGGTCGATCCCGCGCAGCACGTGCAGCCTGCCGAAATATTTGTGCAGACCCCGCACCGTTATTGCCGGCCCGCCGTTCATCCGCGGACCCGCCAATAGCGTTCGAGACGCTGCGACAGGTAAATGAAGGGAAAGATGATCACCGCAAAAACGATTGCGAGAGCCGTATACACTTCGAGCGGACGATAGGTATTGTTGATCAAGTTCTCGGACTCATGAAGCAGCTCGTTGACCGCGAGCACGGAGCCGAGCGTTGTCAGCTTAATCAGCGTCGCAAACTCGTTTATAAAGGGAGGGATCATCCGGCGCACGGCCTGCGGCAGGATGATTCGTCGCATCGCAGCGCTATAGCGCATTCCGATCGATTTCGCGGCATCCATTTGCCCGCGCTCGATCGATTTAATGCCGGCCCGGAAGATCTCCGCGACGTAAGCGGCGGAGTGAAGTCCTATGCCGACCGCTGCCGACAACACGTTCCCCATCTGCACACCGGAAAGGATCGGAAGGGCGTAGTAAATCCAGACCAGCTGGACGAGAATCGGCGTGCTCCGGAACAGCTCGACATAGAGCGCCGCCGGCCAGCGCACGAAGCCGACCCGCGACGACCGGCAGAGCCCGAGCGCCAGTCCCAAGGACAAGGAAATCGCAAGCGCGCCGATCGTCAGCTCCGCGGTGACCTCGGCGCCCCGAAAGAAGACCTCGCGGTAATCCCAGACAATTTGAAAGTACCAGTTATAGCCCATCGCTCGGCGGCGTCCTTGCCGATCAATAGGCGCCCGTCACACCCAGAACCCTGTCGAGCACCCAATTGTCGATCGCGTGAACGAGCGGCTCCATGTGAGCAAGTCGCCCGGGCCGAGCGAAGGGAGAGCTCAAGCCGCGCTGCTGCAGCTCCGAGACGGCGTTGTCTTCAGGGATCGAGATGTCCCATCGCTTGTAGTAATTCTGCACGATCTCGGCGAAATCCGGCCGCTCGACCACCTCTCTCGGGAAGCAGGAGCCGACCACCAGATGCGTGCGGTCCGGTCCCTGCGGGTGGAGCTCCAGCCACCACATGCAGTCGATCGTGCAGCCGAACATCGTGCTCGGATAGATCAGCGGATAGAGCGAGCCCCGTGCCATCTTGCCGTCGAGGCTCTTGATCGGCGGGAAGCCTGCATCGCCGGTGAGCAGAGCGCGGCTTCCCTGGTGTTCCTTGAAAAGCCCGACCCACTGTCCCCTCGTCTGCTGAGCTTCGGGCGGAGCGCCCTTCTGCCGCTGCAAGGTCGAGCGATGGACGGTCGGGACGTGGTACGCTTCCATCGCGTTTTCGACATAAATCTTCCAGTTGCACGCCAGGTCGTATTCCTTGCGGCGCACGCAGACCATGTCCTCGACTCTGTGCGACGCGAGCACCTCGGGCAAATCGCCGAGATGATGCGAGAGTGGCGGCGCGTCATCATCGAAATTGATGAACAGGAAACCCGCCCAGCATTCGAGCCGCAAGGGAATGAGCCCATAGTTCTTGCGATCGAAGCCGGCGCTTGCGTGCATCTCGGGCGCGCTCAGCAATTCGCCCGACAGCGAGTAGGCCCAGGAATGATACGGGCACCTGAAGGCCCTGCAATTTCCCTCGCCTTGCGCAACGAGCGATCCGCGATGGCGGCACGTATTGGCGAAGGCGCGCAGCTCGGTCGCCGAGCTGCGCACGACAAGGATCGGGATGCCGACGAACTCCAGCGTAAAATAGTCGCCCGGCTTGGGGATGCGGTCCTCGCGCCCGATGAAGTTCCACACCTTGGTGAAGATCCGCTCCACCTCACGGCGATAGAATGCCGTCGATGTGTAGCACCATGGCGGCATCGTCTCCGCCTCGGCAAGCGGGCGACGGACGCCGGCATAGAGTTCGGGAGAAAAGATCGAGGAAGCCTCGATTTCCGAGGGTGAAGCCGGTTCATCAAGCATGACGATTGCCTCGCTGATCGATTGACGATAGCAAAGTTGCGCGGAGCCTGCCATCGGCTCCTCAGATCGGGTCGCCTGCACATCAGCGAGGTTTGCGCATGCCCCTCATCGACGCGAAGGAGCTGAGCGCGGCCGACGCCTATCGGCTGCTGGTCGGGATCGTGGTGCCGCGCCCGATTGCCTGGATCACCACGCTCGACGGCTCGGGGCGCGTGAACGCGGCTCCCTTCAGTTGCTACACCTTCGTGTGCAATCGACCGCCGATGCTCGCGATCAATTTGGGCCGGCGCGACGGAACGCTCAAGGACACCGCCCGCAATGTGCGCCAGCGCGGCGATTTCGTGGTCAATGTCGTGACCGAGGCGCTGATCGCGCCCATGCATCAAAGCTCAAGCGACTTCGCCCCCGAGATCAGCGAGCCCAGCCTGCTCGGCATCGAGCTGGCGCCGAGCCGGCTCATCGACCCGCCGCGCATCGCCGCCTCGCCGATCGCCCTCGAATGCCGGCTGGATCGCATCATCGAGCTCGGCGAACAGGCGAACGATCTCGTCATCGGAAGAGTGGTCGCCTTCAACATCAACGATGACATCTACGCCGACGGCCGCGTCGATATGCGCAAGTTCCGCCCGCTCGCGCGCCTTGGCGGACCGCACTACGCGTACCTCGGCGAGATCATCACGATGCCATCGAGCGACAATTTCGGTCCGCGTCCGGTTTTAGCAAATCCGAGCGAGGTGCCGTGATGACGCATATTCACTTCGAGACGAAGTCGGACAAGCCGCCCGTGTTCAAGATGACGCGGCCGCTGGTCGATGCCGCCGCAGCGCGCGCCGGGATCGATGCCGAGCTCCGCCTCACGCTCGGCTCCGACCTTGCCGATTTGGCGCCGCTTCGCACGATGGCCGGGCTCGTGACTTCGAACGACGTGATCCGCGATGCGCGCTTTCCCCTTGCAGAGCTTGCCGCCCGAGCGCCGTCATTGCGTTGGATACACATTATTGGCGCAGGGATCGAGCCGCTTCTGCCGCTCGACTGGCTGCCGCCGCGGGTGACTCTCACCAACAACAGTGGCGTCCACCTGCAGAAGACGCGCGAGTTTGCGGCAATGGCGCTTCTCATGCTGAACGCGCGCGTGCCCCAGATGATGACCAATCAGATGCGCGGATGCTGGGATCAGATCTTCACGCCCTCGATCCGCGGACGGACGCTCGCGATCGTCGGGCTCGGCGATATGGGCGGGGCGGCCGCTCGAGAGGGAAAGCGGTTCGGCATGCGAGTCCTCGGTCTGCGGCGGCAGCCGCGGCCGCACCGGTTCGTCGATGAGATATTTGCACTGGACCAGCTCCACCCAATGTTGGGCCAAGCCGATTTCGTCTATGTCGCGGCTCCGCTCACGCCGCAAACACGCCATCTGATCGACCGAGGGGCGCTCGCGCAGCTCAAGGACGGTGCCGGTCTCGTCAATGTCGGGCGGGCGGGTGTGGTGGATTACGGCGCTCTGGCAGAAGCGCTAACCGCAGGGCGGATGAGCGGTGCCGTTCTCGACGTCTTCGATCCGGAACCGTTGCCCGCCGCTTCGGCGCTTTGGCGGACGCCCAGGCTCTATATCTCTCCGCATTGCTCGTCGGACGATTCCGACGCCTACCTCCCGCAAACGCTCGACCTCGTATTCGATAATATCTCGCGTCTGGTGAAGGGAAAGCGCCTCAAGAACATTGTCGACCGCGAACGCGGCTATTGAAGGCCGTATCCTGGCGCGTGTCAGCGGCTTGGGGCACTATGCCGCCATAACCGAGGGAGGCGACATGTCGGCAGAGAGAGATATCTTCGATCGACGCCACTATGCCGCCGTGCGGCGGCCGCTGCTCGACGCCGAGACGTTGCCGCCCTGGTGCTACACCTCGGACGCGTTCTACGCCCGCGAGGTCGAGCGCATCTTCCGCAAGGTCTGGAACTTCGTCGGCTCCGTCGATCAAGTGCCCAGTCCAGGCGACTATTTCACCCTCGAATTTGCCGGCGTGCCGGTCATCATTCTCCGGGACGAAGAGGGGCGGCTGCGTGCGTTCTCCAATAGCTGCCGCCATCGCGGCTCCGAGCTGCTCTCGGGCAGCGGCAATTGCAAGCTGATCGTCTGCCCCTACCATAGTTGGAGCTACAAGCTGGACGGACGGCTCGACGTCGCCCCCGAGATGCGGCAGACGCACGGCTTCGATCCCGGCCGGTACGGGCTGGTGCCGATCAGGCTGGAAAGCTGGGGCGGGTTTCTGTTCATCAATTTCGACGCCGCAGCCGAGCCTCTGCGTTCGTTCCTGGGCGATCTTCCGGAGCGCTTGGCGCCTTACCGCCTCGAGGACATGTTCTGCGTTAGGCGGCGCGAATACGACATCGCCTGCAACTGGAAGCTCTTCGTCGAGAATGCGAAGGAATCCTATCACATCGCGACAGTGCATCGTTCGACCATCAACCGCTACGCCTCGGCGCGCATGGCTGGCTACTGGGTCGAGGAAGCGCGCGGTGCCTACGTCGTCACCTTCGCGCAGCACGAGGGCAGCATGGCGCTGCTGAAGGGCGATGCGGGGTTCCCGAAGATCGAAAGCCTCGACGGCCGCCGCGAGGCCGGGGGAACCACCGCACCGCTCATCTATCCCAGCACCTATCTCGCCTGCACGATCGATTGCGCATGGTATCTCGAACTGCATCCGCTGGGGCCGGATCGCACGCGCCTCATCCATGGCGCGCTCGTGCCGCGCAGCCGGGCGGGGCGCTCCGATTTCTCCGAGATCATGGCCAACTACTACAAACGCTGGGACCTCACCACCGAGGAGGACATCCTCGCTTCCGAGCGCCAGCAGCGGGGCCTCCGGTCGCCCTTCTGCCCGCCCGGACGCTTTTCCCATCGCGAGCCGCTCGTCCACGCGATCGACAACTGGATTCTCGACCGCGTACTCGACCCACTCTAGCCCAGCGCCCCGAAGCGAGGAGGCGGGAGATGTCCCGGATTCTGATCAAGGACGCCGATTACATCGTCACCGTCGACAAGGATCGGCGCATCATCCGCAACGGCGCGATCGCGATCGACGGCGACCGCATCGCGGCGGTCGGCAAAATCGGCGACATCCCTCCCGCCTTCGCGGCGGACGAGATCCTCGATGCGCGAGGCAAGCTGGTGCTGCCCGGTCTCTTCGACACGCACATCCACAACGCGCAACAGCTCGGACGCGGCCTCGGCGACGAGGCCTATTCCGGGCCCGAGCGACTGTTCCGCCGGCTCTGGGTGGTCGAGGCCAATATGGACGCCGGCGACGCGCTCTGCGCCGCCCGGCTTACCCAGCTCGAGCTCCTCCGCGCCGGCATCACCTGCTTTGCCGATCCCGGCAATTACTTCGCCGCCGAGACCGCCCGTGCCGTTGAGGAGAGCGGGGCGCGCGGCATGATCGCGCGAACCGTCTTCGACATGGGCCAGACCTCGATGGGCAGCCTGCCCCGCAACTTCTTCGAGCCGACGGACGACGCCCTGGCACGCGCCGACGAGATGGTCGCCGAGTATAACGGCGCGCTCGACGGAAGGCTTAAAGCATGGTTCTCGATGCGCGTCCCGGTCGCCTGTTCCGACGACCTGCTGCGCCGCATCGCCGCGCTGGCGCGCAAGCGCAATGTCGGTGTGCTCGGACATGCCTGCGAAAACCGGGATGAAATCGTCGCATCGCATCTCAAATACGGAATGGGCGACATCAGCCGGCTCGACAGGCTGGGAATGCTCGGCCCCAATCTTCTTCTCATGCATATGGGATGGGTCGACACCAAGGAGCTCATGCTGCTCCAGCGGAACGACGTCAAAGTGTCGCTGGCTCCCGGAGCCAGCTTTCATCAAGCGATGGGCAACATCGCCCATGGCAAGGCGCCCGAGATGCACGAGCTCGGGATCACCTTGTCGCTCGGCTCCGATTCTGCGATGTCGGGAAATTTTCTCGACGCGATCCGCCAGACGTTCCTGCTCGTCGGCGGCTACCATGAAGCCCGCCTTGACCCAAAGGTGATCCGACCAGAAACGGCGGTCGAGATGATCACGATCAACGGCGCGCGCTCGATGCTATGGGACGATGACCTTGGTTCGCTCGAGGCCGGGAAAAAAGCGGACATCACCATCCTCGATATCATGAGACCGGAATGGCAGCCGGTTCACAATCCGATAGCGAACCTGGTCTACTGCGCGCATGGCGGCTCTGCGGACACCGTCTTCGTCGACGGCAAATGTCTCATGCGCGACAAGAAGGTGCTCACGCTCAACGAGTTTGACCTTTATGAGGAAGCCCGGGATCGCGCGGCTTCGCTCGCCAAGCGCGCGGGGCTCGCTCAAGTCGCTGCCACTCCGTGGCCGATGACATAGGTTGGAGGCGACGGCCTCGATGATCTCCGTCACCGGCAAAGCGAGGCTCTCGACATCGCCGCGGCTGAGATAGAGCAGTTTGCGGTCCATGCGGCGCACCTCCTCACTGGCGGGGCCGAAAGGTCGGCAACGGATAGCGCGCTGCCTCGGGCCCGGAGACGAGCTCGACAGGGAGTCCGCTGCGGATCGACGAGGCCTCGCGCGCGATAACCCGCGCAATCAACAGCACCTCCTCGTCGAGGCGGATCTCGGCGAGGATGATCGGAACCTCGGCGAAGAATGCGGGGGCGTTGGGGCGATTGACGAGCGAGAAAGAGACGATGGTCCCCCGCCCCGATGCCGCCTTCCAGGACAACTCCGCCGACCAGCAATAGGGACAGAGCGGCCGGGGATAGAAGAAGGTGTGACTGCACCCGCCGCAGACCTGGATCATCAGGCGCCCCTCTCGCCAGCCCTCGATCAACGGATGATTGTCGGCATCCGCGTGCGGCTGCGGATAGGCGCTCATCCCGCCGGTCATTGGGTACGCTCCATGACGATGCTGCTGGTCGACAGGCCATGGCCGTAGCCGACCATGCCGTAACCCGAGACGAGGCCGCGTCGCGCCTTCACCTGCCGCCGGCCCGCCTCCTGACGGAGCTGGCGCACCCCCTCGACGAGGCCGATCATGCCGCCGCCCGCGCCCGCCTGGCCGCAGGAGAGCTGGCCGCCGCCGGTATTGAGCGGCAGGCTGCCGTTCCAGGCAAAGTCGTGCCGGCCGAGGAAGGCGCCGACCTCGCCCTTCGCGCAGAAGCCGAGGTCCTCGAGCTGGATCGCAACCATGATCGGGTAGTCGTCATAGGCCTGCACGAAATCCATGTCGTGCGGCTCGTAGCCGGCGTCGCGCCACAGCGCGTCGCGGAACAGCTCCCAGCCGCCGCGCAGCGGCGCCGGTTCGCCCGGCGGATGGTTGTGCCGCTCGTATCCCGAAAGGATGCGAACGCCCTTGCCCGCCGGCGCCCGGTCGAGGGGCCCGACGATCACCGCCTCGGCGCCGGCGCAGGGCAATACGCAATCATAGAGCCGCAGCGGGTCGGCGATGATGCGGGCCGTCAAATAATCGTCGAGCGTCAGCGGCGTGCGCAGCAGCGCGTTGTCGTTTAGCACCGCGCTCGCCCGCTGCCCGACCGAGATGCGGCCGAGCTGCTCGGGCCTCGTCCCATAGGTCTCCATATGCTTGCGCTGGATGATGCCGAAGAGCCCGTTGGCGCCGCCGAAGCCGTGCGGCGTCGCGTAGTTCTTGAGCGCGCGGTTGAAATTGTCCATCAGCCGGTAATGGCCGCCGACGTCGTAATTGTCGCCGGCAAGGCAGAGCGCGAGTGTCGCCTGACCCGCCTCGATCGCGCGCTTGGCGGCGATCACCGAGGCGACGGGTCCGGCGCCGCCCGCGGTGCCGAGATAGGCCCAGGACACCGAGATGCCGAACTGCTCGGCAAGCGTCACCGCGTTGTCCGGCGGCAGCTCAAAGGAGGAGACCGCAAGCCCGTCAAGCTCCTGCTTGGCGACTCCCGCCGAGGCGAGCGCGTTGCGCGCGGCTTCCGCAAGGAACGAGAGAAGGGTCCGATCGGTGCGCTTCACATAGACCGACTGACCGTACCCGATGATGCCGATATCGCTCGTAGCCACGAACCCGCTCCTTCGACCGATGTGCGGCGTCAGATCACGCCCTGCCGTTCCAGCTCCGTGATGGCGCCACCGTCGAGGCCGAGCAGCTCGCCGAAGACGTAGGCGTTATCGGCGCCCGGGCGACCGCCGGCCCAGCGGACCTCGCCCGGCGTGGAGCTGAGCTTCGGCACCGGCGCCGGCATACGGATGCTTCCCAGGTCGTCATCGGCGACGCTGACGATCGCCGCGCGCGCCGCGACATGCGGATCGCGCATCACCTCGCCTATGTCGTTGACCTTCCCGGCGACGACGCCGCAGGCGTTGAGCGTCCCGAGGGCGGCGCCGGTAGGCTGCCGGGACATCCAATCGGCGACCGTGCGGTCGATCGCGGCGCGGTTCTCGACACGCGCCGCCATCGAGGCGAAACGCGGATCGTCCTTGAGCTCGCGCCGACCGATCGCGTCCATCAGGTTCTCGAAAATGCGCTGCGAGCCGCAGCTCACGGCGATGTACCCGCCGTCGGCCGTCGGATAGACGTTGCGCGGCACGTCTTCTTCCATCTCGTTGCCAAGGCGCGGCTTCTTCTGTCCGGTCTGGTCATAGCGGACGACCGCCGATTCGAGAATCCGCACGAAGGGCTCGAAGAGGCTGACATCGACGACTTGCCCATGCCCGCCGGCGTCGCGCTCGCGCAGGGCGATCAGTGCGCCGAAGGCGCCGAAGACGCCCGCGAGATAGTCGCCGAGCGGGAAGGCGGAGACCATCGGCCCGCGATCGGGAAAGCCGGTGATCGCGGCGAGTCCGGCGAAGCATTCCGCAATCGTCGCGTAGCCGCCTTGCCGGCTGTAGGGGCCGTTCTGCCCGTAGCCGCTGACGCGGACCCAGACGGTTCGTGGGAACGCGCCCTGCAACTGGTTCGGCGCGAGCTGCCAGCGCTCGAGCGTCCCCGGCCGGAAGTTCTCGATGACGACATCGCTGCGCGCGATAAGGCGCAGGACTGCAGCGCGTGCCTGCGGCATCGAGATGTCGAGCGTGACGAGGCGCTTGTTGCGGGCCATCGTCTTCCACCACAGCGGCGTCTCACCCTTATGGGGCGGCCATTCGCGCAGAGGGTCGGTCTTGCCCGGCTTCTCGACCTTGATAACCTCGGCGCCGAAATCGGCGAGCAGCGTCCCGACGAAGGGTCCTGCCAGCATCGAGCCGAGCTCGAGGACGCGGATCTTGCGCAGCGGCCCCCCTCCCGTCATCGCTCGCTCCTCAGCCAATGTGGAATCCGTGCTTCTGCGGATCATCGGGGTCGATCACGAATTGGTGGAAACCGGTCACATAAGCTTTTCCCGCAACCTCAGGGATGAAGGCGTCGAGCTCGCCGACCCGGGTGCGCCGCACCATGCGGCCCTGGAACAGCGATCCCGTAATGCCTTCAGAGACGATTCTCTCGTCGGGATGCATCTCGCCTCGGCCGATCAGCAGCGCCATCATATGCGAAGTGCCGGTGCCGCCCGGCGAACGATCGAAGGAGCCGTTCGCGAAGACGTGGATGTTCTTGTACTTGGCTCCGGGCGCGATGCCGGGCCCATAGATCGTTACCAGATCGACCGAGCGGATATGAGGGACCGTCGGATGCTGGACCGGCGCCTGCCTGTTGGTGGCGTCGCGAATGGCGAGCCCGGCGCGAACGAGCTCGGGGACGCGCTCCGGCCTGACCTCGATTCCGATATCGCTCCCCTTTACCGCGCCGAAGAAGTTGCCCCCGAAAGAGATGTCGACGGGGACCCTTCCATAGCCGGGCACCTCGATCCGCAGATCGCGCCGGTAGAGGAAAGCCGGGACGTTGGTGAAGGCGGCGGAGACGGCGCGTCCGTTCTCAACCGTGACGTCGATCTCGACGAGCCCTGCCGGCATATCGACGCGGACATGCGTCACCGGCTCGACGACGGGGACGAGCCCGCATTCGACCACGGCCATGCCGATGCCGATCGTGCCGTGACCGCACATGTTGAGATAAGAGCCATCGCTGTCGATCCAGATGATGCCGAAATCGACGCCGTCATGTGTCGGCGGCGCCATCACCGCACCGAACATCCCGCGATGGCCGCGCGGCTCACACATCAGCGCCGAGCGCAAATGATCGAGGTTGTCGCGCATGTAGGCGCGCTGTTCGAGCAGCGTCCGCCCGCGGAGCGGGATGCCGCTGACGACGAGCCGCGTCGGCTCGCCGCCGGTATGCGAATCGATGGTGTGGATCACATGTCTCGCCCGCATGCGACGCCCTCTCTCATTCGTTGGAGGCTGCGACCCGGTCGATGCCGACCGTCACGTCGAGAATGGCGACGACGACAATCGCCACATAGATCGTGGCGGCCGAGACGGCGGCGATCATCGGGTCGACGGAGTACTGGATGTAGTTGAAGAGCTTGACCGGGATCGTCATGAGATGCGCGGTCGTGTTGAACATGCTGAGCTCGACGTTGATCCAGGAGATGATGACCGCGAAGAGCGCGCCGGCGATGATTCCCGGTTTGATGATCGGCAGGGTGATGCGGAAGAACGCCCCGGGCCCACTGTCGCCGAGATCGCGCGCCGCCTCCTCGAGCGACGTTTCGAACCCGACGAGAGAGGCGAGCGTCGTGCGCACCACATACGGAATGACGATGACGGTATGGCCGACGAGCATCGCCCCGTAGGTCCGGGCAAAGCCGAGCGCGCCGGCATATTGCAGAATGGCGGCGCCCATCACGATGGGCGGCAGGATAAGGGGCGAGAGGAAGAGCGCGGCGAGGCCCTTCTCGCCGCGGAAATGCGCGCGCGCCAGTACGAGCGCCGTCGGCACGCCAAGGAGGAGGGCGAGCGCGGTCGCGTTAACCGCCAGGACGGCGCTCGTCGAGATCGCGTCGAGGTAGGAGGGGTCGCTGAGGAACTGGGCGTACCATTTAAGGGTGAAGCCGACTGGGGGGAAGCGCAGATAGGCCGTCGTCGTGACCGATACGCCGATGATGACGACCAGCGGAAGGGCAAGGTAGGTCAGGACAATCCAGCCGAAGCCGCCGAGCGCGACCCGGCCGATCCGGAGACCCAGCCGTTCCGTCATCACGCCGAAGCGGCGCCTCATGCCACCTCCCTGCCCGCGCGCGGCCGGCGCTCGATCGCCAGGAGATAACCGGCAACGAGGATGAGAGTCGTGACGAGAAGCGCGACTGCGAGAGTCGCGCCGAAATTGAAGTCGAACACCGAGCCGTATTGCTGGAAGATCAGCATCGACATCACGACCTGCTTGCCGCCGCTCATGATGCTGGGCGTGACATAGGCGCTGACGCTGAGAGTGAAGACGATGAGCGAGCCGGCGATGACGCCCGGTAGGCTGAGCGGAAACGTCACCGTGAGGAAGGTGACGAGCCGGCTCGCCCCGAGATCTTCGGCGGCCTCGGCGAGCGAGCGATCGATGTTCTGCAGGACGCTCGACACGGTGAGCACCATGAACGGCGTCATAATGTAGCTGAGACCGATCACCACCGCTGCCTCGGAGAACATGAGGGGGAGCGGGCGATCGACAAGGCCGCTTGCGACAAGCGCGTCATTGACGAGGCCGCGCCGCCCGAGCAGAACCATCCAGCCGAATGATCTGACGACGCTGCTGGTGAAGAGCGGCGTGACGACGATGATATAGAAAAGCCGGCGGATTGCCCGGTTCTTGACAACTAGCGTGATGTAATAGGCGAGCGGATAACCGATCGCGAAAGCGACCAGCGTCGTCCACAGCGAGATGCGGAAGGTAAGGAGCAGCGTCCGCCAATAGAAGAGGTCGCTCGATGCCCGGGCATAGTTTGCGAGGCTCCATGCGCCGGTTTTGTCCTGGAGGCTCGCGAAGGCGACCATCACGAATGGGGCAATGAAGAAGGCGAGAAGAAAGGCGAGCGAGGGCAGCAACAGCGCCACCATCCATCCGCGAGGAATCCTCATCAGCGATTCTCGCCAGGTGGCACCGGCAGCTCCATGAGAGGGACATGCTGCTGGCAGCCATACATGTCGCTGTCGCCGCGCTCACCCTGCCCGATCGGGCGGATCAGCGTGACCTTGATGGCCCGGCCCTCGGGCACGATGAAGAGAGAGGAGATCTGCGACGGGTTGACGCCATAGGCGAGAGCGACGGTCTCGCGGGTCACGGCATTGCTGTCGCGGACCACGCGGAAGCTCTCCTCGTCGCGGAAGAGAATGTCGAAGGTGAGGCGATAGGGCCCGGCGTTCTTGCTGCGGATGATGGCGGCATAGTCGCGCAGCCGATGTTTGCCGGGCGCCATGTCACAGGTCCTCAAAATTGACAGGGAACAGCTCGAGGGGTGATGCCGCCTTCATCAGGTGGTAGGCCGAGAAACGGTAGACGGGACCGGCGTCGATCTCAGACGGCGAATACGGGAAGGCGAGATTGCCGGAGGTGTTGAACTGCCCCGGATAGTGAAGATGGAGGAGGCTACCGCTGATCTGGTGGCAGACAGCGTGCGCAAGCTCCTGATCAGACGCCACCACATCGATGACGAGGCCGAGCTCTTGCGATGTGATCTCGCGCTGCGGCTCGAGACGGCCCATCACTCCGTCGCGTCCATAGACGTGAAAGGTGAGCTCGAAGCTCGCCGGCGCGAAGTAATCGATGGCCTGGGCGCGCACCTCGTCAAGGATGTCGTCGATGCGGGCGAGCATCGTCGGGCAGCGGATGCCGGCGATGCAGATCGTGCGATATCCGGCGCGGCGCGCTCCTTCGAGCTTCACCCAGTAGTCGCCGCTCTTGATGAAGCGCGATCCCGAAACCCTGACGCGCCGCTCCGTTACCTGCTCGAAGCGGCAGTCCGAGAGATCCACCTCGTGGCCCGGCCCTGCCTGGCGGATCGGATTCTCGCGCTCGTAGAGCGAGTGCGCCGCGACCGAGGTGAGCGAGGCGCGCCGGTTGCGACTGCCGGGTTCGAGGAGAAAGTGGTCCTCGGCGACGGTTCCGACCATCACGTCCATGCCGAAGGGCTCCGCGGAGAAGGCGCCGCATTCGAGAATTTTCCCCATATGCATCGCGAGCCCCGGATCCGCGCCGCGCGCGATCGGAAAGGCGGCGATCGTCGAATCATCGCAGGCCCGACCCGCGACGACGATGTCCGCCCCTCCATCGAGCGCTGCGGCAATCGGTTCGTGTCCCATTTGCGCGACCAGCGTCACGGTGTCGTCCAGCATCGCTTCGGTGAGCAGGAACCCTGCCTCGAAATCCTGCACCTCGTTCTGCCGAACAGCACGTCGGGCACGCTCGATCGGGATGTCTGCGTAAATCCATGCGATCTTGGCGTGAAGCCCCCGCTCGCGGGCGATCTCGCGCACGATGTCGACCGTCCAGTCGACATGCCGGCGGGAACCTGCGCCTCCAGCGCTGCCGACGACCAGGGGGATGCCGGCGCCGCGCGCCGCCGACAGGAGATCACTCAGCTCGCGCTTGGTGCTGAACCGCGAGACGAGCGTCTCGCCCGAACCGAGGTAGTGCGGTCCGGGATCGGTCGAGCCTGCGTCGACGGCAATAACATCCGGCCGCAGCGCCATGCCTCCTTCGAGCGCTTCCGCGCCGAAGCCGTAGCCCAAGGTTCCGGTCGGCGTCAGCACCGTGATGGCACCCATTCTGCCTTGACTCCTATCCCTAGCGGACCAGGACGCAGCCGGCAGAGCGCCGCCAGCGCGCAACGATGGGGCGGCCCGGCTCGAGCCGTTCGGCGCCGCTCCGTGGTGCGCTCAGCATGAGCTCCGAGCCGGTCTGGGTTCGTACATAAATACGCGTTGCGTTGCCGACGAAGACGACGTCGTGCACCACGGCGGGGAGCGAGACGCAATCCGTCTCGCCGGTGTCGTTTTCGTAATAGATGTCCTCTGGTCGGATGAGCAGGGTCGCGCTGCCGCCGGCCGCCTCCCGCGCCTCGTACGGGAGGGAGACGCCGCCGGGTTCGAGGCGCAGGGCGCCGTCTGCATCGACGGCGCAGGGCAGCAGGTTCGCTTCACCGATGAAATCGGCAACGTAGCGGCAGCTCGGCCGGCGATAGATCTCCTCGCCGGTTCCGAGCTGCACGATCCGACCGGCATCCATGACGGCAATGCGGTCGGCCATCACCAAGGCCTCTTCCTGATCATGGGTGACGTAGAGAAAGGTGATTCCGAGCCTTTCGTGCAGGCGCTTCAGCTCGATCTGCATCCGCTTGCGCAGCTTGAGATCGAGCGCACCGAGCGGTTCGTCGAGCAGCAGTACCTTAGGCCGGTTGATGATCGCGCGGGCGAGCGCGACGCGCTGCTGCTGGCCGCCCGAAAGCTGCGCCGGGTAGCGGTCTGCGTAGCTCTCCATCCCGACCATGGCGAGCGCCTCGCCAACTTGGGCGCGGATGACGGCCGGCTTCACGCCGCGTCGGCGAGGCCCGTAAGCGATGTTGTCGCGCACGGTATAGTGCGGAAACAGCGCATAGCTCTGGAAGACCGTATTGACGGGCCGCCGGTTGGGCGGAAGGCGGGTGACCTCGCGCCCGTCAATCCACACCTCGCCCGCCGACGGCTCGACAAAGCCGGCAATGGTGCGTAGCAATGTCGTCTTGCCGCATCCGCTGGGGCCGAGCAGGGCAATGAACTCGCCCTGCCGGACCCGCAGCGAGACCACGTCAAGCGCCGTGACGGCGCCGTACCGCTTGGTCACCGCCTCCAGTTGAATGAGGGCTGTCATCGCCGCACCGTAGGTCGGGCCCCGATCGCTACCGGCCGACGACGTCGCGATTGAACATCTCCGTGATCTTCGCGCGCGCCGCGTTTATTTTGTTCCAGTCGGAAAGGGCCAGATTCTTCACCGAGCCGTTGGGCCCCCAAGGTAGGCGCTGGCGCGCTTTCTCGGTCGGCGCGACGCCCTTGGTCGCCGGCCCGACATAGAGGAAATCCGTCATGCAGGTGGCGGCATCCTTGCTTACGGCGTAGTTCATGAATTTTTCGGCTTCCGCGAGCTTGCTCGTACCCTTGACGATATGGATGCGGATATCGCCGCCGAGCGCCCCTTCCTTAGGCACCGCATAGCCGATCGGCAGGCCCTTATCGGCGAGCGCCCAGCCGGCCTGGGCATAATGGGCGCCGATGATCGCCTCGCCGCTCTGGAAGCTGTTGTCGGCCCCGCCGGACGTATCGAAGAATGAGGAGACCTTCAGCGTCTTGAGCTTCTTCATCGCCGGATCGACGTTATCGACGCCGCCGCCTGACAGCTTTGCGATCTCGACGATGAAGGGAACGCCCATCGCGTTGGTTGGCGAGGGCACCGTGACGGCGCCGGAGTAGTCGCTGTTCCACAGATCCCACCACGAGGAAGGTGGGTTCTTCACCTCCTTCGTGTTGTAGATGATGCCCAGCGCGTAAAAGCCCGTGCTGAGCGCATAGATGCTGCCATCGGGCTTGTGATAGACGCCTTCCGGAATCATGTCGGCAACGTTCGGAACCGCCTTCGGATCGACAGGGGCAACGAGGTCCTCCGCCGCAGCGAGCTCCGAGATGCCACCGTCCATCCATGCCACATCGATGGCCGGATGCCCCTTCTGCTGCTGCAGTTTGGCAATGGTGACCGACGACACTCCCGGCTCCGGCGTTACGGCAATGCCGGCTTGCTTCGTGAAGGGCTCGACGATGCATTTGTGGATGGCCTCGCCCCACGAGCCGCCGTAATAGGCCGCCGTCAAGCCTTGCGCAGCGGCCGGTGCGACGCCTGGCACCATCACAGCTACCCCGAGGAGAACCGCAAATCCCATCCGACCGATCATTTCTTCCTCCCTCATTCGCTGTGACTGCTGAGCTCGGCCGCTAATCCGGGAAGAGCTTCATAACGTATTGAAACTGCGCGACGTCGTAGAGCGAGATGGCGAACTCGACGAGCTGGCCATCCGCCCGCTTATAGGCCCGCGTCGCCTTGAGCATTGGGGCACGCAGCCGAATCCCGAGATGCCGGGCGACAACGGCCGGCGCCGGGACGGCCGTGATGGTCTGCTCGACCTCGGTGATCTTGATGCCGTTCGCCGCCTCCAGAAGGCTGAAGAGCGTCGCGTTCCCCAGCCTGCTGTTGTCGAGATCGCGACCCAGCGCCTCGGGGATGTAGACCGCCTCGAATCCGAACTTGCCGCTCGATGGCCAGCCCCGCAGCCCACGAAACCGCATCAGCCGTCCGAGCCGCATGCCGAACGCGGCAGCGACTTCCGCCGGCGGCTTCACCGCCTCGCGGTCGAGCGGCTCGTAACGTGTTCCGGCGGCGTAGTAGATGAGATCCCGCATCGACCCCGACACGCTCATCGAGCGCGCGTCGGCGCCGGAGAAACGGACAACGGTGCCGAGACCCGATTGCGATACAAGAATTCCGCGCCGCTTCAGCAAGCCGAGGGCCTGACGGACCGTAATCCGGCTTACCTTGAATTCCTCCTCGAGGGCGGGCTCCGGCGGCAACTGCGTCCCGACCGCGTAGACGCCCTTGGCGATCCGCGTCTCGATCTGATCCGCCACCACCCGATAGAGCGGTCGTTCCATGCCGTCATAATATCGTTATAACGTTATGAAGCAAGAACTCCGTGCCGAAGGCGCGGTGCGCTTCCGGGTCGAGGGGCAGATCGGCCGACGCGAGCGACATGATCGACGTTACCAGGACGGGCCATCGTCAACCATCGTCAGGCGCGAATCGCTCCCATGTCAGACGAGCATTGGCTGCGCCGGTGCTGGCGGTGCGGCCCAAACCGGACCAAACCGGACGCTTACCTCCTACCGCACGATCGATGTAACGGATCACATCACCATGCCGCGCCGATGCACCGCTCGCATGTCGTGAGCGATGACAGTAGCGCGGCCACAATCGCTGTGGCGCCCGCTCTTGCCGGAAACGCACGCTAGACCTCGGCCTCCTCCATCCCACCGATTTGTTCGGCGATCCAGCCCTCGAAGGAGCGAATGAGAGCTGCGTCGCGCGATTTGTATGGATAGCCGAGCCCACGACGCGCTCTCGGCGCGGCTTATCGAATTGGCAGGTTTTCAGGCTTTTGCTGTCGGCGGCTCGGCGTTGCTCGCGGCACGCTATGCTTATCCCGATATCGGGCTGATCGGACTGACCGACATGGTAGCCGGTATCCGCGACATCGCCGCCGCAACGTGCATCCTCTTTATAGCGGACGCGGATGATGGTTATGGCGATGTGAAGAGTGTCGCCCGCACGGTTGTCCTCTATGAGGCAAGCGGCGTCGGCGGCCTGCTGCTCGAGGATCAAAGGCGGGAACGGAGGCAGCAGCGCGCCGAGGCCGCGCCCGCCACAAAGACCGAAGCCCTATCGGAGCAGCACGGAGGCTCCCTTTGCCGCATCGCCTAGGCACGTTCTGTTACCTATGTCTCCGGGCCGTACACCTCGGAGATGGTAGCGGGAGAGGGACTTGAACCCCCGACCTTGGGATTATGATTCCCCTGCTCTAACCAGCTGAGCTATCCCGCCCCGAGGAGACCCGGCATATAGGAGATCGGCCTCGGCGCGTCAAGCCGGCGACGGCCGCCGCGCCCGCCCGCCGGGCGCCTTACCGGAGATCGATCTTCCGGCCCTCGCGCAGGCTCTCGAGAACGGCGATCGTCGCGAGGCTCGCTTCGAAGAGCTCGGTTTCGGGCGCGGGCGGAACGCCGCTGCGCACCCCGGCGATGAAGGCGGCAAGCTCGTCGCGATGGCCTTTGTCCTGCCCCGTCCGGGCGCGGCGCGTCGTCGTCCGCCCCGCGGCCGTTACCGTCATGGTGAGGAAATTGTCGATGGTGACGACGCTGCCGCCGGCGAACATCTCGAAGCGCTCCTTGCTGAAGCCGGCATCGCCCTGTGCCGTATAGGCGATCGTGGCGAGGCTGCCCTCGGCAAAGCGCAAGGTCACGGTCACGTCGTCGCAGGCGCCTTGCATTGCCGCAGCGGCATCGGCCTGCACCGAAAGGATGGTCGAGCCGACGAGATACCGCGCGAGATCGACGAAATGGCAGAGCTCGCCGAGAATGCGGCCGCCGCCTTCGTCCGCCGCATTGATCCAGCTCGCCGCCGGCAGCGCCCCGGCATTGACGCGGAACAGTAGGAATTTGGGCCCGCCGAGGCGCTCGAGATGCGCTTTCGCCTGCCGCGCCATCGGCGCGAAGCGGCGGTTGAAGCCGACGAGGAGGAACCCGCTTGCCCGCTCCCGCGCCGCCTCGACCCGCGCCAGCTCCGCGCGCGAGAGGGCGAGCGGCTTCTCGACGAAGACTGCTTTTCCCCGCTCCAGCGCCTCGACGGCGAGCGCCGCATGGCTCGCATGGCGCGTCGCGACGAGCACCGCATCGATCTCCGGATCGTCGAGCACCGCCGTCACCTCGGTCGCGCAGCGCGCGAAGCCGAATTGGCGCCGGGCATGCTCGGCGGAGAGGCCGCGCTGCGTCACGATGGTGCTGAGGCTGACGCCTTCGAGGCGCGCCAGCTCCGGCAGCAGGACGGTGCGGGCGAAGCTGCCGGCGCCGATGACGCCCATGGCGCAGCGGCCGGCGGCGCGCGCCCGCTTCCGTGCCTCTTCCGCGCTCGCCGACGAAAGAGCGACGGGATCCGCGCGGGAAGGATGGGCGATGTTTGCCTCCGCGCTTGCGGTCGCATCGTAGGCAAGCACGACGCCGAGATGCGGCTCGGTCTTGCCGAGGACGAGATCGTAGGCCGCTTCGGCCTCGTCGAAGCGGAAGCGGTGCGAGATGAGCGCCGCGACATCGAGGCGGCGCGCAGCGCCTGGTGCCATGAGGCGCAGGCATTCGCGCAGATTCTCGGTTTCCGTCCAGCGGACGAAGCCGGCGGGATATTTGACGCCGCGCCCTTCGAAATCGTCGTCGTAGCGACCAGGCCCGTAGGAGCGCGACACGACGAGCGAGAGCTCCTTCTTCATGAAGGCGGCGTAGGGGAAGGCCGTGCCCGTCTTGCCGACGATCGAGAGGCGGGCGCGGTCGCGGGCGATCTCCGCCGCCAGCTCGAGCGGCTCGCTCGAATCCGTGGCGGCGGCGACAAGGATCGCATCGCAGCCCTGGCCCTGGGTGAATGCGGCAACCGCCGCCGCGACACCGGCCTCGCCGAGATTCCAGCTCTGCTCAGCGCCGAGCCGCCGCGCGAGCGCGAGACGGCCCGCATCGTAATCGAGGGCGATGACGCGCGCTCCTTGGAGGGCGAGGAACTGCAGGGCGAGCTGCCCGACGAGCCCGACCCCGAGCACGGCGACGACGTCGCCGAGCCCGGCACCGAGATTGCGCACGGCGTGAAGCGCGATGGCGCCCAGCGTCGCAAAGCACGCCTCTTCATCGGCAACGCTCTCGGGCACAAGCGCCGCGAGATTGCGCGGCACGAGGTTGAGCTCGGCGTGATTGGCGAGGCCCGCACCCGCGATGGCAACGCGCTCGCCCATTCGGAAGGCGCCTTCGAGACCCGCCCCGACCGCCACCACCTCGCCTGCCGCCGAATAGCCCAGGGGCAGCGGCTCGTCGAGCCGGGCCAGCACCGAGCGGAAGGTCGCGGCGATGCCGTCGCGCCGGGCCTTTTCCATCACCTTCTTGACGAGATCCGGCCGTTCGCGCGCCTTGCCGGCGAGCGATTTCCGCGCGAAGCCCGCGATCATCCGCTCCGTGCCGGCGGAAATGAGCGAGGCGCGCGTCGCGACGAGGAGATGACCCGGCTTCGCCCGAGGCGGCGGAACCTCCGCCAGGCTGATCTTGCCCGAGCGCGCGCTTTGCACGATCTGCTTCATCGGTGAGCCGGTCCCGCCACTGCCGCGTGGCGGCCACCATACCGACAGCCCGGGAGCAACTCCAGCGGCCTCTCGGCGCTGCTATTCGGACGGCAGGACGAGGAGCTCGGCGATCGTCACATTGGCGGGCTGCGCCAGCGCGAAGACGACGCAGCCGGCGATGTCCTCGGGCGTGAGGCAGACGGGAAAGCTGTCGTAATAAGCCGCCGCCTTCGCCGCGTCGCCTCGCCAGCGCGCCTCGGCAAAGCCGGTGCGGACGATGCCGGGCAGGATCTCGATGACGCGGATGCGTCCCAGATAGTCGAGGCGGAGCGCCTTCGAGAAGCCGTTGACCGCGTGCTTGCTGGCGATGTAGGCGGCCTCGTTCGGCACGGCCGAGACGCCGGAGACCGAGCCGATATTGACGATCTGCCCGCCGCCTTGCGCGAGAATCGTCGGAAGGAGCGCGCCCGTCACCCGCAGCATGCCGGCGACATTGGTCTCGATGATGGCGAGCCAGTCGCCGACGCGCCCCTCGCCGAACGGCACCTTGCCGCCGATATCGTGGGCCGCGTTGTTGACGAGAATGTCGATGTCGCGCCACTCGGCGGGCAGGCGCTCGATAAGGCTTCCGACCGAGGCGTCGTCATTGACGTCGAGCGCGACCGGCCGGCAGAGCGGGCCGAGCCGTCGCGCGAGGGCACCGAGGCGGTCCGCCCGGCGCGCCGCCGCGATGACGCGGCAGCCCTTGCCGACGAGCTGCTCCGCCAGGGCGGCGCCGATGCCGCTGCTGGCACCCGTGACGAGCGCCAGCGCGCCCGCCTCCAGCTTCCGCAATGTCATCATTCCGCAGGTCCCTCCTCTGCTTTCCCGCATCATGGCATGGCCGCGCGCGCAACGCACCGTGCGGCCCACCGGGAAGCTGATATATGATCGGCCGATCGAGTTGCCGCGATCGAGGGGAAGGGGGAGAGGCCGGATGAAAGAGCATGCACGCGTGGTGGTGATCGGCGGCGGCGCCGTCGGCTGCTCGATTCTCTACCATTTGACCGCCGCGGGGTGGACCGACGCGGTGCTGCTGGAGCGCGACGAGCTGACCGCCGGTTCGACCTGGCATGCGGCCGGGCTGCTGCCGCTCTTCAATATGTCCTATGCCACCGGGCAGATGCACAAATATTCGATCGAGCTCTATACGGAGCTCGCCGCGGCCTGGCAGCGCGACGTCGGCTTCAAGCGCGTCGGCAATCTGCGCATGGCGCGGACGCGCGAGCGCATGGAGGAATTCCAGACCTACGCCACGACGGCCGACACGATCGGCGTTCCTTATGAATGGTGGAGCCCGCGCGACATCAAGGAACGTTTTCCGCTCGTCAATGTCGAGGGGCTGGAAGGCGCCCTCTTCCACCCGACCGACGGCTACATCAACCCCGCCGACATCACCATGCTGCTCGCCGATGCGGCCCGGCAGAACGGCGCGCAGATCCTTCGCAAGACCGAGGTGAGCGCGATCGAGCGCACGCCCGGCGGCGAATGGCGCGTGCGCACCGATGGCGGCGACATTCTTTGCGAGGTGGTGGTGACCGCGACCGGCAACCACGCGCAGCGCACCGCCGCCATGCTGGGTCTCACCCTCCCCGCCATCCCGGTCGAGCACCAATACATCGTCACGGGCGAAATCCCCGAGATCGTCGAATGGCGCAAAGCGGGCAAGCCCGAGCATCCGATCCTGCGCGACGCCGATGCCCGCTGGTACATGCGCGAGGAGCGCGGCGGCCTCATCCTCGGCCCCTATGAGAAGGGGGCTCCGGCCTGGGGCGTCTACGGCGTCCCGGAGACCTTCCGCGCCGATCTGCTGCCGCCCGATCTCGACCGCCTCGAATGGCATATCGAGGAGGCGTTCTTCCGCATGCCCTGCTTCGCCAAGGGCGGGGTCAAGACGGTCTATAACGGCCCCATCTGTTATACGCCCGACGGCAATCCGCTGCTCGGCCCCGCGCCCGGCCGGCCGAACCTCTATATCGCCGAGGGCTTCTCCTTCGGCATCACGGCGGCGGGCGGCGCCGGCAAGTATCTCGTTCAGATCATCACCGAGGGCGATGCCGAGATCGACATGCTCGCCGTCGATCCGCGCCGCTTCGGTCCCTACGCGACGCGCCCCTATGCCAAACGCAAGAACGAGGAAGCCTACGAGCACGTCTTCATTCCTCACTTCCCCGACGAAGAGCGCCCGGCCTGCCGGCCGCTCCGCACCGCGCCCTCCTATGACCGGCTGAAGGCGCGCGGTGCCGTCTTCGGCCAGCGCTTCGGCTGGGAGCGGCCGAATTTCTTCGGCCCGAGCCCGGCCGAGGATCCGGGCTTCCGCGAGCAATGGTCGTTCCGTCGCGGCAATTGGTGGCCTTACGTCAAGGCCGAGGCCGAGGCGATCCGGACGAATGTCGGCCTCATCGAGGCCTCGACCTTCGCCAAATACGAGGCGACGGGGCCGGGCGTCGATGCCTGGCTCGACCGCCTCATCGCCAATCGCCTGCCGCAGAAGGCGGGGCGCATCCAACTGACGCACGCGCTGACGAAGACCGGCGGCGTCCGCTCGGAATTCACCATCCTGCGCGAGGGTCCCGAGGCGCTCTACATCGTCGGCGCCGGCGGGGCCGAAGCCTATGATTGGGACTATCTGACGCGCACCCTGCCGCGGGACGGCTCGGTCCGGCTCGAAAAGGCGACGACGCGCTACGGCGTCTTCGTCGTCGCGGGGCCGAAGGCGCGCGCCGTGCTGGACCCGCTCGTCGACCGCCTCGACCTGTCGAATGCGGCCTTCCCCTGGCTGACCGGCCGCGCCGCCACGGTCGGCATGGCGCCGGTACGGCTGCTGCGCATCAACTATGTCGGCGAGCTCGGCTGGGAGATTCACCATCCGATCGAGTATCACAACCACATCTTCGATTGCCTCGAAGAGGCGGGCCGGCCGCACGGCATGAAGCATGTCGGCATGCGGGCCATGAACTGGCTGCGCCTCGAGAAGACCTATCGCGCCTGGGGCACCGAGCTCTCCAAGGAAGTGACGGCGCTCGAAAGCGGGCTCGAGCGCTTCGTGCGGCTCGACAAGAACACCGATTTCATCGGCCGGGCGGCGCTCGCCGAGCAGAAGGCGCGATCGGCGCTGCGCTGGCGCCTCGTGACGCTCCTCATCGACGGGCCCGGCGATGCCGACCCGTGGGGCGTCGAAGGCATCTGGAAGAACGGCAAGGTGGTCGGCCGGGCGACGGGCGGCGGCTATTCCGTCCATTTCGGGAAACAGATCGCGCTCGCCTACGTCCGCCCCGACCATGCGGCGACGGGCGAGGAGCTGACGATCAAGATGCTCGACCGCCACTATCCGGCGCGAGTCGTCGAGGAGAGCCCCTACGACCCGGCGAATGAGCGCTCGCGAATGGCTGACTGAGCGCCGGGCGGGCCAGCGCCGGAGGGCTCAGCCCGCCGCAGCGGCGGCGCGATGCGCCTCGCGGATGCGCACGCGGAAGGCTTTGAGGGCGGCGCGGTCGGGCAGCTTCTGCGGGATCGTTCCGGCGGCATAAGCTGCCTGCGCCGCATCGCAAGCGGCCTTCAGCGCCTCGGCGGCAGCCGTCGCCCTATCGAGCACAGCGGCAGCATCATGGCCCGGCGGCAGGAAGATGTGGCGGATGAGCTGCGTCCGGCGGAAGCTGCGCGGCACCACGCGGTCGACGAGGAGCCGATCCGGAGCGCTCTCGGCGATGAGCGTCGGCCAGGCCCAGCGCAGATCCGGCGCTTCGGCGAGGCGCTGCTCGACCGCGACCTTCCAATTGCAATCGAGCTCGGTCGTGACCTCGCCCGCCGCCTGCAGCCGGTCGGGCGCGATCTCGCCCAAGGCGTCGTCGAGCCTGGCGGCCGGGGCAGCCGCACGGAGGTCGGGATGGACGAAGAGAAGCCCGCGCCAGGCCGCCTGCCCCACGCGCTCGAGGTGGTGCTCGGGGGCTCCGGCATCGGCCGGCGCCACGACCGGCGGCGCCGTCACGAAGGCGCCGCTCAAATCATAGGTCCAACCGTGATAGCGGCAGCGCAGCCGCTCGCAGCTCCCGGCGCCGTTCTCCAGGACCGGCATGCCCTGGTGTCGGCAGACATTGCGCAGCGCGTGAATGGTGCCGGCGGCGTCGCATGTGGCGAAAACCGCCAGGCCGGCGAGATTGGCGCAAAGATAGCTGCCGGGCTGCGAAAGCTGATCGACGCGGCCCAGCATCTGCCAGGCCTCGGCGAAGATCGCCTTGCGTTCCCCGACATAGGCGTCCGGCTCGACATACCATTGCCTCGGCAGGTCCTCGTCCGTCTTCCCTTGCATCCTTCCTCCAACTCTGCTTCCCAAGCATAGCGCAAGCGACGGCCGGAGCGGCATTTCCTCTATCCTCGGGCGCGCCGGCTTCGCTATCGTGGCGCCGCGCGCCACTCGCAGGCGAAGAGGTGAGGCATGAAGAGCTACAAGATCGCCGCCATTCCCGGCGACGGCATCGGCCGCGAGGTCGTGCCGGAGGGGTTGCGGGTCCTCGAAGCCGCGGCGCGGCACCACGGCTTCGCCCTTGCCGTCACCGAATACGACTGGAGCTGCGAGCGCTTCGCCAAGACGGGACGGATGATGCCGGAGGACGGCATCGCGCAGCTCTCGGCGTTCGACGCGATCTATCTCGGCGCCGTCGGATATCCGGGCGTTCCCGACCACGTCTCGCTCTGGGGGCTCCTCATCCCGATCCGGCGCGGCTTCCACCAATACATCAACCTGCGCCCCGTCCGCCTGCTCGCCGGCGTCGAATCGCCGCTCAAGGACCGCAAGCCGGGCGAGATCGATTTCTACGTCGTCCGCGAGAACAACGAGGGCGAATATTCCGAGATCGGCGGCCGGCTCTATCGCGGCAGCGAGATGGAGATGGCGGTGCAGCAGGCGATCTTCACCCGCGCCGGCTGCGACCGCGTCATGCGCTATGCCTTCGAGCTCGCGATGAAGCGGAAGAAGCGCGTCGCCTCGGCGACGAAATCGAACGGCATCATCCATTCGATGCCCTTCTGGGACGAGCGCTTCGCCGCGATCGCCAAGGAGTACCCCGAGGTCAAAGCCGAGCAATACCACATCGACATCCTGACCGCGCATTTCGTGCGCCATCCCGATTGGTTCGACGTCGTCGTCGGCTCCAACCTCTTCGGCGACATCCTCTCCGATCTGGGGCCGGCCGTCGTCGGCTCGATCGGCATCGCGCCCGGCGGCAATATCAATCCCGAGCGCGCCTATCCCTCGATGTTCGAGCCGGTGCACGGCTCGGCGCCCGATATCGCCGGGCGCGGCATCGCCAATCCGATCGGCCAGATCTGGTCGGGCGCCATGATGCTCGACCATCTGGGCGAGCATGCCGCGGCGGCCGCGGTCGAGCGGGCGATCGCGCGCGTCCTTGCCGAAGGCGGCCCGCGCACCCCCGATCTCGGCGGCAATGCCGGCACGCGCGAGCTGGCCGAGGCGGTGGCCGGCGCCCTCGCCTGAGCCGAGCCATGGCCGAACGCTATTTCGACGATTTCGCCGTGGGCGAGCGCTTCCTCTCCGCCGGCGTCACGGTCAGCGAAAGCATGATCCTCGATTTCGCGCTGCGCTACGACCCGCAGCCCTTCCACCTCGATGCCGAAGCGGCGAAGGAGACGATCTTCGGCGGCCTCATCGCCAGCGGTTTTCAGACCCTGGCGCTCGGCTTCCGCATGATCCTGCAGCTCGATGTCTTCCGCGCCTCGAGCATGGGCTCGCCCGGGATCGACGAGCTGCGCTGGCCGCGCCCGGTGCGCCCCGGCGACACCATCCGCACCGTGCTCGAAATTCTCGAAAAGACGCCGTCGCGCTCCAAGCCCGACCGCGGCATCCTGAAGACCGCGGTCTCCGTCCTCAACCAGCGCGGCGAGGAGGTGCTGACCTTCACGGGCATGCACCTCGTGAAGCGGCGGCCGGCCCCTTGACCGCGGCGCCGGCCGCCGGCCGCCTCACTTAACGTGCAAGGCCTGTATAGCGGCTATGTCGGTTGCTCACGCTGCCCTGAGCCGCCGCGCTTCCGCCTCTGCCGCCGCCGCGGCCGCCTCTTGGCCGACCGCCGCCGCGGCGCGCGCCGCCTGCGTCCAGCCCCAGATGTTGCGCGGCCGCAGATGCGTCCGCTCCGACAGCAGCGCTCGGGCGAGGGCGAAGCGGCCATCCTTGAGCGCCGCGTCGATCAGCATCTCGCCGAAGAGGTCGCGCTGGGCATGGCTGCCGCCGATCGCGTGGACGGCGCGGCGGAGCGGCGTCAGGCGCTCGACGACACGCCCCCATTCGCGGCGCCGATGCGCGATCGCCGCCTCGGCGAGGCCGAGGCCGATCTCGGCCATGACGCGCGACTGGCCTTCACCAGCTTCGGCATAGCGCCGCGCCGAGCGCAGCCAGCGCTCCACCCCCTCCGCGTCGCCCGCCGCGGCCAGGGCCATCACGTAATGGAGATCGGCGAAGACGAGAATGTGGTCATCGAGCCGCGCCGCCGAGCGTTCGGCGAGCTCGGCCCAGCGCCGCCCGACATCGACCCCTGCCTCTTCGAGACGCCAGAGCAGCGCCACGGCATTCGTGATGTCGAGATAGTCCTCGGTCGATTCGGCGCGGATCTCGCGATCATAGCGCTCGAGCACGCGGTCGTATTCGCCGAGATCGAGGTGGAAGAGCGCGCGATGCCAGCGGATATGAAAGACGAAATTGTTGCAGCCCGCCCATTCCCGGTCGAGCCCGTCGACCCAGGCGATGCCCTCGCGGTGCCGCCCCTGCATCTCCATGACATGCGCGACGGCATGCGCCGCCCAGGCATCGGCGGGGTTGAGCGCGATGGCACGCCGGCCGGCGCGCTCGGCCGCTGCATAATCGCCCGTCTCTTCCAGCCCGAAGGCATGGCATCCGAGGACGAAGCCATAGCCCGGGACCGCCTCGTCCCAAGCATGGAGCACGCGCGCCAGGGAATCGCGCATGCCAGCGCTGTCGCCGCGGTAGAAGGTGCTGTACTGCGCCAGCTTCAGCGCCACGAGGTCGCGCGGCTCATCGAGGAGGATCGCCTCCCAGCGTTGCAGCGCCCCCTCGTTGTCACCGCGGATCCAGCAGTGCAGCGCCTCGAGATGGCGGCGCTCCCGCGCCTCGGCGCCGACCTCGCGGATCGTCGCCTCCGCCGCCTGCGCCGCGCGCTCGGCCTTGGCGACGAAATCGCGCCGGCCGAAGAGCATCATGAAGCAGCCCTTGAGGATGTGCGCCATGACGAGCTGCGGATCGGCGGCGAGCGCGCGCTTCAGGCAATCGCCCGTGTCGCTCCGAAAGCCGCAATAGGCCATGACCGTGGCATCGAGCGCCGCCGCCGCCTCGGCGCTCGCCGCCGTGACGGGCACCCCTCGCGCATCCCGCATCGTGAAGCCCTCCCCGCTGCTTTTGAAAAAGCTTAACAGCAAGCTCGTTCGCATCGAAGAAGAACACGTCAGCGCGGAGGATGCCACGGATCGCTATGGGCGCAGATTCCGGCCTCCGAGTCCCTCTGCGCATCCTCCGCGACCTCTGCGCTAACGTTCATCGGATCGACGTTTCGCGCAGGCCAGCGACGCCGTATCATCGCGCGGAAGATCGTCAGATCTGAGAGCGGGTGAGGCAGCATGGAATTCGGCTTGAGCGCGGCACAGCTTGCGCTGCAGACGCGGGCGCGCGAGCTGGCGCGCAGCGAGCTGGCGGGTCGCGCCGCCGAGATCGACCGCAGCGAGGAATACCCTTGGGAGAATGTGCGGCTGCTGAAGGAGGCGGGCTTCTTCGGCATGACCATCCCGCGCGATTATGGCGGGCCCGGCCTCTCCTATTTCGACGCCATCCTCGTCGTCGAGGAGGTTTCGCAGGCCTGCGGCGTCAGCGGCCGCATCGTCGTCGAGGCCAATATGGGCGCGATCGGCGCCATCATGAAATACGGCACCGCGGCGCAGAAGCGCCTTGCCGCGGAGCTCGTCCTCGCCGGCGACAAGCCGGCGATCTGCATCACCGAGCCCGAGGCCGGGAGCGCCGCGAGCGAGCTCCAGACGCGGGCGCAGCGCAAGGGCGACCGCTATGTCATCAACGGCCGCAAGCACTGGATCACCGGCGGCGGCGTCTCGCGCCTCCACCTCGTCTTCGCCCGCGTCTTCGACGCCGCCGGCGAAGAAGAGGGAATCGGCGCCTTCATCGCCTTGCGCGACGAGACGCCCGGACTCGTCATCGGCAAGCGCGAGCCGGCGATGGGGCTGCGCGGCATTCCTGAGGCCGAGATCCGCTTCGAGGACATGGAGGTTCCGGCGACGGCCCTCGTCATGCCGCCACGCGGCCTCAAAAAGGGCTTTGCCGATCTCATGAACGCCTACAACGCCCAGCGCGTCGGCGCCGCGACGGTCGCGCTCGGCATCGCCGAAGGGGCCTATGCGCTCGCCCTCGACTACTTGCAGGAGCGCCAACAATTCGGCCGGCCGATTTACGAATTCCAGGGCCTGCAATGGATGGCGGCCGATATGGCGATCGCGATCGCCGCGGCGCAGGCGCTCATCTACAAGGCGGCGGCCAATGCCGGGGCAGGGCTCCCCGACGCGCTCGAAGCCGCCGAAGCCAAGGTCCTCGCCGCCGAGACGGCGATCAAGGTCACGAACGACGCGTTGCAGCTCTTCGGCGCCGCGGGCTATTCGCGCAACCGGCCTTTGGAGCGCATGGCGCGCGACGCGCGAATGTTCACCATCGGCGGTGGCACGGCGCAAATCCTGCGGACGGTCATCGCCTCGCGTCTCTTGAAGCGCCGGCTGCCCCAGAATCGCGACGGCTATGCGCGCGAGAGCTCATAAGAAGGCGCTGCTTCGGGAGCGATGCCCGCCGCGAGCGAGGGGCTGGCCGAAAACGGTTCACCGGACATGGCGGGAACGGTAATCTGCGGGGATTCGTTGGCCTCGATTTCAGAGCCTTTGCGTGATGCCGCCGATGAACGAGCCCGATCGTCGCCGCCCCGTTGTCCTCTGCATTCTCGACGGCTGGGGCCACCGCACAGAGTGCGCCGATAACGGCATCCTGCAGGCGAGAACGCCGAATTGGCGGCGCATCGTCGGCGCCAGCCCGCACGCCCTCCTCCAGGCGAGCGAGCTTTTCGTCGGGCTGCCCACGGGGCAGATGGGCAATTCCGAGGTCGGCCATATGAATATCGGGGCCGGCCGGGTCGTCCTTCAGGATCTGCCGCGCATCGATGCGGCGGTCGCCGATGGTTCCCTGGCCGCCAACCCGCGCCTGGTCGAATTCGCGGCGGCGGTCGGAACGCGCGGCGGAACGGCGCATCTCATCGGCCTTGTCTCGCCGGGCGGCGTCCATTCGCATCAGAGCCATATCGCGGCGCTGGCGACGGCGCTCGCCGGGCGCGGGCTTCGCGTCCGCATCCACGCCCTCCTCGACGGGCGCGACACGCCGCCGCGCAGCGCCAAGGAGTATGTCGCGAGCCTCCGCCGCGATGTCGGCGACGCGGGCGACGTTGCCATCGCCACGGTCTGCGGCCGCTATTACGCAATGGACCGCGACAAGCGCTGGGAGCGCGTCGAGAAAGCCTACCGCGCCATCGTCGATGCGAAGGGCGAGAGCGCGGCCGATCCGCTCACCGCCATCGAGCAATCCTATGCCGCAGGTCAGGGCGACGAGTTCGTGCTGCCGACGGTGATCGGCGATTATGCGGGCATGCGCGACGGCGACGGCGTGCTTTGCGCCAATTTCCGGGCCGACCGCGTCCGCGAGATCCTGGCGGCGCTGCTCGACCCGGGCTTCGCCGGCTTCGAACGCAGCCGGCGGGTCGCGTTCGCCGACGCCCTCGGCATGACGGAATACTCGACGGAGCTCAACCGCTTCCTCGGAACGCTCTTCCCGCCCGAGAGCCTCGCGCACAGCTTCGGCGAGGTCATCGCGGAGGCGGGGCTGAGGCAGCTCCGCATCGCCGAGACCGAGAAATACGCGCACGTCACCTTCTTCTTCAATGGCGGGCGCGAGACGCCCTTTCCCGGCGAGGAGCGCATCCTCGTGCCCTCGCCCAAAGTCGCGACCTACGATCTGAAACCAGAGATGTCGGCCTTCGAGGTGACCGACAAGCTCGTCGCGGCGATCGCCTCCGACCGGTTCGATGCGATCGTCCTCAACTACGCCAACACCGATATGGTCGGCCACACCGGCGATCTCGGTGCCGCGGTGAAGGCGGTCGAAGCCGTCGATACCTGCCTCGGCCGCCTTGCCGAGGCGGTCGAGCGTGCCGGCGGCAGCCTGCTCATCACCGCCGACCACGGCAACGCCGAGATGATGAAGGATCCGGCGACAGGCCAGCCGCATACCGCCCATACCTTGAACCCGGTCCCGATCGTTCTCTTCAACCCGCCCGCTGGTGTCACCGGGCTCGAGGATGGTCGCCTCGCCGATATCGCGCCGACCTTGCTCGCCATTCTCGGCCTGCCGCAACCGGCCGAGATGACCGGGCACAACCTGCTGCAACGGCGAATCGCGGCGCGTGCCGCGCGACGTGCCGGCGCCTGAGCCGCGCTCCGCCCGCCGGGTGCGGCGCGCGGTCGCAGCGATTTCTCTTCTCCTCGCCCTCGGGACGCCCGGCACCCTCGCCGCCGATGCGCCGGAGCAGCGGCTGAAATCCGTCGAGCAAGCGATCGAGGAGGGTCGGCAGGCGCAAAGCCACTTCACGGCCGAGGCGACGGCACTTACCGCCGAGATCGCGCGGCTGCGGAGCGCCAGCGTCAGCGCCGCGCAGGCCGCCCAGCAGCACGAGGCGGCGCTGACGGAGCTCGAGGCGCAGCTCGCGCGGCTCGACCGGGACGAAGCCGCAAAGGCAGCCGATCTCCGCCGCCGCGGCGGCGAGTCGGTATCGCTGCTGATGGCTCTCGAGCGCCTGGCCCGCAATCCGCCGGAAGCCCTTGCGCTGTCTCCCGGAACAGCAGTCGACCAGGCGCGCGCGGCTCTGCTGCTCGGGGCCGCGCTGCCGCGCATCGAGGAGAAAGCGCGGCGGCTGCGGGCCGAGCTCGACGATCTGCGCAGGTTGCGCGAGGGAATCGCCGAGAAGCGGCGGTCGCTCCTCGCCGAGCGCGACGCTCTGGCGCAGGAGCAGCTCGCGCTCAAGGCGCTGACCGCGCGCAAATCCGTGCTGCTGGAAGCGGCATCGCGCGGCGCCGAGATCGGCTCCCAGCATCTGGCGCAGCTTTCGGCCGAGGCGAGCGACCTGCGCGATCTCATCACGCGCCTCGAAGCGGAGCGGCAGCGACGGGAGGAGGAGCAGCGCCGGACGGAGGCCGAGTTGAGGGCGCGCGCCGCAACCCCGCCGCCACGCCCCGCCGCCGAGCCGCCGGCGCAGGACGGGGCCGTCGCCGGGCCTGTGCGAGCGCCCTCTGCGGCGACCGCTGCAATGGCGAAGCCCGAGGGCTTGCGACCCTTCTCGCAGGCGCATGGCGCCATGCTGATGCCCGCCACCGGGCGCATCACGCGGCATTACGGCGAGAACGACGAATACGGGGCGGCAAGCAAGGGCATCCTCATCGAGACCCGCCCCGGCGCGCAAGTCGTCGCCCCTTTCGACGGCCGCATCGAATTCGCCGGTCCGTTCCGCGGCTACGGGCAAATCTTGATCATCGAGCATGGAGACGGGTATCATTCGCTACTCGCGGGACTGGAACGGATCGAGGGCGTGGTCGGACAGTGGTTGGTGGCCGGCGAGCCGGTCGGCGTCATGCCGAGCGGCGACCGCCCCCCCTCGCTTTACCTCGAGCTCCGTCGTCACGGACAGCCGATCAACCCGTTGCCGTGGCTGGCGACACGCGAAGATAAGGTAAGCGGATGAAACGTTTTGGTCTGGTCGCGGCGACCGCCGCAGCGCTCGTCTTCCTCAGCATTCCGGCCGTCCCGCAGGCGCAGACGGACAATTCGACGGAAAAGTCGGCGAAATCCAACGCCGACACCTACCGCCAGCTCAACCTCTTCGCCGAAGTGTTCGAGCGGGTGCGCTCGGACTATGTCGAAGAGGTCAGCGACGAGCAGCTCATCGAAGCGGCGATCAACGGCATGCTGTCCTCGCTCGACCCGCATTCGAGCTATCTCAACGCGAAAAACTTCAAGGACATGCAAGTGCAGACCCGCGGCGAATTCGGCGGGCTCGGCATCGAGGTCACGATGGAGAACGGGCTCGTCAAGGTGGTCTCGCCCATCGACGACACGCCGGCCGCGAAAGCCGGCCTCAAACCCAACGATCTCATCACCCATCTCGACGGCGAGCCGATCCTCGGCCTCACTCTGCCGGAAGCGGTCGAGAAGATGCGCGGCCCGGTCAACAGCGAGGTCAAGCTGACGATCCGCCGCGAGGGCCGCGAGCCCTTCGACGTCACCCTGACGCGGGCCGTCGTCAGGATTCAGTCCGTCAAATCGCATCTCGAAGGCGACAATGTCGGCTATATCCGCATCACGAGCTTCAACGAGCAGACGGATAGCGGGCTCCATGCGGCGGTGAAGTCGCTGCAGGAGAAGGCCGGCAACAAGCTCGTCGGCTATGTCCTCGACCTGCGCAACAATCCCGGCGGCCTGCTCGATCAGGCGATCGCCGTCTCCAACGACTTCCTCCAGCGCGGCGAGATCGTCTCGACGCGCGGCCGCCGCCCGGACGACGCGCAGCGCTACAATGCGCGGCCGGGCGACATCACCAATGGCCTCCCCGTCGTCGTCCTCATCAATGGCGGCTCGGCCTCGGCTTCGGAGATCGTCGCGGGCGCGCTCCAGGACCATCGCCGCGCCATCCTGCTCGGCACGCGCTCCTTCGGCAAAGGCTCGGTGCAAACGATCATCCCCCTGCCGGGCCATGGCGCCATCCGGCTCACCACGGCGCGCTACTACACGCCCTCCGGCCGCTCGATTCAGGCCAAGGGGATCGAGCCCGACATCGTCGTCGAGCCGGCCAAGATCGAGAGGATCGCCAATGGTGACGCCCTCCGCCACGAGGCGGATCTGAAGGGCGCTTTGAAGAACCCGGATGCGCCGACCACCGCCTCCGGTGCGGCGCCGAAGCCGAACGTTCCGCCCGGAACGACGCCGGCGGCCACCCCGGGAAAGGGCGAGCAGAACTCGGTCGATCCGCTGGTACTGGGGACGGCCGAAGACTATCAGCTCGCCCGCGCGGTCGACATGCTGCGCGGCTTGTCCCTGTTCAACGGCCGAACCGTGAATTGACCCGCGCCGCGTGTTTCGCCGTGATGACGAGCTAGCGGTCGGACCGGCTCGCCGGCCGCCGAAACCGTGGGTCGTCGCCGCCGCGATCGGCCTCGCCATCGTCATTGCGGGCGGGCTCTGGGCTGTGCTCTCTGCCGGCGGAAGCAATCCGCGCGGACGGACGCAGGTCGAGCTCGCCCTGCCCCGCTTCTCCCGCCTCGATCCGGCGCGCAGCGGCGACCCCGCCCTCATCGAGCGCGGCGCGTCGGGTCCCTTGCCCATGGTCGCCAATGACGGGCGCAAGGCCTGGCAAGCCTATGCCCGCCCCTTCGACCGCAACGATAGCCGCCCGCGCATCGCCATCGTCATCGCCAATCTCGGCCAGGCGCGCGCCGAGACGGAAGCCGCCATCGCCAAGCTTCCGGGCGCCGTGACGCTGGGCTTCAACCCTTACGCCCCGGATCTGCCGGGCTGGGTCGAGAAGGCGCGCGCCGCCGGCCATGAACTCATCATCGGCGTGCCGATGGAGCCGCTCGACTACCCGCGCCAGGATCCGGGACCGGAGACGCTCCTCCTGTCGCTGTCGCCGAAGCAGAACCTGGAGCGCCTCGAATGGTCGCTGAGCCGGGCCAGCGGCTATGTCGGGGTGACGAATTTCATGGGCTCGCGCTTCACCGCCGCCAGCGCCGAGCTCCGCCCGATCCTGGAGGTCGTCAAGGGACGCGGCCTCCTCTTCCTCGAGACGCGCGTCTCGAACCAGAGCGCCGTGCCCGCCCTCGCAGACGAGTTCGCCCTGCCGCACGCGGCGAACGACCGCGATCTCGACGCGGAGGGCTCCCGCACGGGAATCGACCAGGCCTTGGCAGAGCTCGAAGGAATCGCGCGCAAGCGCGGCGGCGCCGTCGGCACGGGAAGCGGGTATCCCGCGACGATCGAGCGCGTCGCCGCCTGGGCTGCGACCCTCGACGGCAAGGGCTTGGCATTGGCGCCGCTCTCTGCTCTCGTCGCGATGCAGGCGGGCCTCGCCAAGGAAGCCGGCAAGTGACGCCCTCGCCCTGCGCCGGCGACGACGCCTACCGCCCGGGCGTCGGCATCATGCTGCTCAACCATGCCGGCGACGTCTTCGTCGCACGGCGGATCGACATGAAGGAGGAGGCCTGGCAGATGCCGCAGGGCGGCATCGATCCAGGCGAGGCGCCGCGCGCCGCGGCGCTGCGCGAGCTGAAGGAAGAAATCGGCACGGACAAGGCCGTGATCCTCGGCGAGAGCGCGGGCTGGCTCTATTACGATCTGCCGGCGGAGCTGCACGGCCGCGTCTGGGGCGGCCGCTATCGCGGCCAGCGCCAGAAATGGTTCGCCATGCGCTTCACCGGCACGGATGCGGATATCGACCTTGCCACAGAGCATCCGGAGTTCAACGCCTGGAGATGGGTCGCCCCGCCGCGCCTGCCGGAGCTCATCATCCCCTTCAAGCGCCAGCTCTATTGCGAGGTGCTCGCAGAGCTCGGCGCCTATTGCGGGCTGGAGCGCCCATCCTGAGAGCGCGAAGCTAGGCCGATCGTCAGGCGGCCGTGGCGGGAGGCGTCAGGCTGGCGATCTCCTCCGCGGAGTAGCCGAGCTCGGCGAGAACAGCGCTCGTATCCTTTCCCAGCGCCGGGACGTCGATATCGGGGGAGAGGCCGCCGCCATCGAGCTCGAGCGGCAGGGCCGGGGTACGAAACATTTTGCCGTCGACGTTGCGCGAGGCGACGAGCCCGCCCGGGCGCAGCACATGCGCGTCCGCATAGAGCTCCTCGGGGCTGTTGACCGGCGCGAAGGGAATGTTGAGCCGGTCGAGCGTCGCCGCGAGATCCGCCATCGTCCTGTCGCGCAGGCGCTCGGCGATGATGGGCAAGGTCCAGGAGCGCGCCTCGATGCGCGCCGTCGTCGTCTGGAGGCGCGGATCCCGGAGGAGCTGCTCCAGACCGAACTCGCGGCAGAAGCTCTCCCAATGCCCGCCGGTGACGACGCCGACGAAGAGGCGGTGCCCGTCTTTCGTGTCGAAAATGTCGTAAACGGGCCAGGCATGGATGCGCTGGGGCATCGGCCGCGACGGCACGCCCGTCAGCTCGTACTGGACCATGTGCTGGGCGACGGCGAAGAGGCAATTCTCGAAGAGGCCGACGCGAATCTGCCGGCCCTTGCCGCTCTTGCCGCGCTCATGGAGCGCGGCGAGCACGCCGATGGCGCCGAACATGCCGCCCATGATGTCGTTCATCGACGATCCGACGCGCAGCGGCTTTTCGCGCGAGCCGGTCATGAAGGCGAGCCCGCTCATCATCTGGACGACCTCGTCCAATGCCGGGCGGTGCTCGTAGGGACCGGACAAGAAACCCTTATGCGCGGCGATGATGAGGCCGGGGAATTTGCGCGACACCGTCGCCGCGTCGAGGCCGACCCGGGCCACCGTGTCGTCGCGGAAGTTCTCGACGAAGACATCGGCGGTCGCAAGCAGCCGATCCATGGCTTGCCGCCCGGCCGGCGTGCCGAGATCGAGGGTGATGCTGCGCTTGCCGCGATTGAAGACCGGAAAGAAGGAGGTCCCCATGCCGCCGAGGCTCCGCGTCTTGTCGCCGCCGGGCGGCTCGACCTTGATCACCTCGGCGCCGAGCTGCGCGAGGACGAGGCCGCAGCTCGGACCCATGATCATATGGCTCATCTCGACGACGCGGATGCCGGCCAAAGGCAGCGACACGGCGGAAACCTCTCTCGATACGATGGCAACCGTAGAGCGATCAGCCTATGCCTCAATGCGCGCGAGGCGGTTTGCGCGCGCGTTCAGCACGCGCCAGGCAAGGCCGCTCGCGAGGCGGCAGAGACGCGTCTGAGGCGAGAGGCCGATCGCCTTGAAGACCATGCCGATGCCGCGCTCGACATGCTGCGGCCGGTAATAGGCATAGGCGCGGCGCGCATAGGCGCGACTGCAACGCCGGCGATCATAGGCCGCGGCGCCACCATTGGCGGCGTAATAGGCATAAGCGAGCTCGTCATCCTGCGACTCGGCGATGCGCCCGACGGCGACTCGGAGGCGGCCCCAGAAGCCGAGCCTCTCGACGGCGAGATAGCGCTTCAACGTCGCGTAGAAGAGCTTGTAATGGCGGAATTCGTCGGCGGCGATGCGGCGGCAGATGTCGCGCAGCACCGGCTCCGCGCTCGCCTCGGCCAGCGCGCTGTAGTAGGAGCTGGTCCCGGTCTCGACCATGCAGCGCGCGACCATCTCGCCGGAGCGCGAGCCGCGCACTGATTTCTGTGGCGTAAGATCGACGCGGAAGCCGGCGGTGAAGCGCCGGCATGCCGCCGCGAAGTCGAAGGCCGGATCGGCGAGCGCGGCCCAGCGACCGAGCGCCTCGCCGTGCCGGATCTCGTCGGCACCCCATTGGCGCGCCGCCTCCTGGAAGGCCGGATCGTCGTCGAAGACCTGGCAGAGATACTGGGCGTAATCGGCGCCATTATGCTCGACGAGGCTCGCCGCCTTGACGACCGCGACGAGGTCGGGGTCGAGCTTCGTCGCATCGAAGCGCTCCCAGGCGATGTCGTCGAGGGTCCAGGAAGCCATCGGCCGGCTCGATCCGCAGTTCCTCAGCGGATAAGACTATAGGAGCCTCGCGGCGAAGATGCAAAAGTCGCGGCCCCTATCCCGAGGCGCGGCATCATTGCCGCTCGCTCGCAGCATCCGCCCTCTTCTGCGTGCCTCGAGAACTCAATGCGCCGTGACTTGGCGCAGCGCGCTGAGCTTTGCCGTCTCGACCTCGATGCGGGCTTCGGTGGCGCGCAGCTCATGCGCGGCCTCGTCACGCTCGGCGCCCGCGAGCCGCGCGACCCGGTCGCGCAGATTGGCAACCGCGCCTTCGAGGGCGCGCAGATCGGCTTCGATCGCCGCGCCATCGAGCGAGGAGAGCGGCATCGCCTCGTCGGCGAGAACGGTGCAGCGCTCGGGCGTCACTTCCGCGAAGCCGCCGGCGACGAAGATGCGCTCGCCGATTTCGTTGCCGTCATAAACATCGATGACGCCGGGCCGCACCGTCGAGATGAAGAGAGCGTGGCCCGGAAGGACGCCGAAATTGCCCTCGCTGCCGGGGACGACCACCATGTCGACGGCTTCGGAGAGAAGCAGCTTCTCCGGCGAGACCAGCTCGAATTGCACCTTGTCGGCCATGTCAGTATCCGGTTCCCTCGCGCCTGCGCGGCGGCAAGAGCCCTCTCCCGTCACCTACACCTCTCCCCTCTCCCGGCGCGGGAGAGGGGAGAGGGAGGGGCCCATCGCAATGCGATGGGAGGGTGAGGAGCGAGGGTCGTGCCGCAACGCTCACGTCATGCAAATTCCATCGCCAGATCAAGCGGCCTCGGCCGCCATCTTGCGCGCCTTCTGAATGGCCTCGTCGATCGTCCCGACCATGTAGAAGGCGCTTTCCGGCAGGTCGTCGTGATCGCCGGCGACGATGCCCTTGAAGCCGCGGATCGTCTCCTCGAGCGGGACGAGCACGCCGGGCGAGCCGGTGAAGACCTCGGCGACATGGAAGGGCTGCGACAGGAAGCGCTGGATCTTGCGCGCCCGGGCCACCGTGAGCTTGTCCTCTTCGGAGAGCTCGTCCATGCCGAGAATGGCGATGATGTCCTGCAGCGATTTATAGGTCTGCAGCACGCGCTGGACGTCGCGCGCCACCTTGTAGTGCTCCTCGCCGACGACGCGCGGATCGAGCATGCGCGAGGTCGAATCGAGCGGATCGACGGCCGGGTAGATGCCGAGCTCGGCGATCTGCCGCGACAGCACCGTCGTTGCGTCGAGATGGGCGAAGGAGGTGGCGGGCGCGGGATCGGTCAAATCGTCGGCGGGCACGTAGATCGCCTGCACCGAGGTGATCGAACCCTTCTTCGTCGTCGTGATGCGCTCCTGCAGCGCACCCATATCGGTGGCGAGGGTGGGCTGATAGCCGACCGCCGAGGGAATGCGGCCGAGCAGCGCCGACACTTCCGACCCCGCCTGGGTGAAGCGGAAAATGTTGTCGACGAAAAAGAGCACGTCCTGCCCCTCCTCGTCGCGGAAATACTCGGCAAGCGTCAGGCCGGTGAGGCCGACGCGGGCGCGCGCCCCCGGCGGCTCGTTCATTTGCCCGTAGACGAGCGCCGCCTTCGAGCCCGGCCCGTCGGGGATGATGACCTTCGACTCCATCATCTCGTGATAGAGGTCGTTGCCCTCGCGCGTCCGCTCGCCGACGCCGGCGAAGACGGAGTAGCCACCATGCGCCTTGGCGACGTTGTTGATGAGCTCCATGATGAGCACGGTCTTGCCGACGCCGGCACCGCCGAAGAGCCCGATCTTGCCGCCTTTCGCATAGGGCGCCAGCAGGTCGACGACCTTGATGCCGGTGACGAGGATTTCAGCCTCGGTCGACTGGTCGACGAATTCCGGCGCCGGCTTGTGGATGGGCGAGGTCGTCTTGGTCTTGACCGGACCCCGCTCGTCGACCGGCTCGCCGATGACGTTGATGATGCGGCCCAAGGTCTCTGGCCCGACCGGCACCTTGATGGGGCCGCCCGTATCCACCACCTCGCCGCCGCGCACGAGGCCGTCCGTCGTGTCCATCGCGATGGTGCGGACGATGCTCTCGCCCAGATGCTGCGCCACTTCGAGAACGAGCGTCTTGCCCTGATTCTGCGTGTGCAGAGCATTCAAGATGGGCGGCAGCTCGCCTTCGAACTTCACGTCGACAACGGCGCCGATGACCTGCGCTATGGTGCCGATCTTGTTGGTTGCCATGGGTTCCCGTCCTTGCGTCGCGGAGCGGCGCCGCGCGTCAGAGCGCTTCGGCGCCGGATATGATCTCGATGAGTTCCTTGGTGATGACCGCCTGGCGCGTGCGGTTGTAGTTGACCGTGAGGCGATCGATCATCTCGCCGGCATTGCGCGTCGCGTTGTCCATCGCCGTCATGCGCGCGCCCTGCTCGGACGCGCCGTTTTCGAGCAGCGCCGTGAAGAGCTGCACCGCGATGTTGTTGGGCAGCAGCTTCTTCAGAATCTCCTCTTCATCGGGCTCGAATTCGTAAACGGCGCCGGCGACGTCCGGCGCCGCCGCGGCTTCGGGCGCGAAGGGCACGAGCTGCAATGCCGTGACGACCTGCGTCATCGCCGATTTGAAGCGGTTGTAGATGACCGTGCAGACATCGAATTCGCCGGCCTCATAGAGGGCGAGAACGCGCTCGGCGATCTCGCGCGCCTCGGCGAAGCGGACGCCGCGCCGCCCGACATCCGTCCGGCTCTCGATGATGTGGCGGGCATTGTCGCGGCGCAGGATGTCGCGTCCCTTGCGCCCGACGGTGAGAATCTTGACCGTCTTGCCCTGCCGCAGCAATTCGCGGATGCGCCGGCGCGCATCGCGCAGGATCGAGGCGTTGAAGCCGCCGGCGAGGCCGCGATCGGAGGTAAGGACGAGGAGAAAATGGACATCGTCCTTGCCCGTTCCGGCGAGAAGCGGATGGGCGCCGGGCTGCCCCGCCATGCGCCCTGCCAGGGAGGACAGCATCCGGTTCATCCGCTCGGCATAGGGGCGCGCCGCCTCCGCCGCCTCCTGGGCGCGGCGCAGGCGCGAGGCGGCCACCATCTTCATCGCCGAGGTGATCTTCTGCGTCGACTTGACGCTGCGGATCCGCGTCCGGAGGTCCTTGAGCGAGGGCATCGGGCCGGGTCGTCAGGCGAAGGTCTTGGCGAAATCGTCGAGGAACTTCGTCAGCGCCGCCTCGGTCTCCTTCGTCAGCTCGCGCTTCTCGCGAATGGATTGCAGGATCTCGGGCGCTCGCGCATGGATCTCGTCGAGCATCGAGCGCTCGAAGCGCGTCACCTGAGAGGTGTCGATCTTGTCGAGATAGCCGCGCGTTCCGGCGAAGATGGAAACCACCTGCTCCTCGACGGCGAAGGGCGCGAATTGCGGCTGCTTCAGCAGCTCGGTCAGCCGCGCGCCGCGCGCGAGGAGGCGCTGCGTCGACGCGTCGAGATCGGAAGCGAATTGCGCGAAGGCTGCCATCTCGCGGTACTGCGCCAGCTCCAGCTTGATCTTGCCGGCGACCTGCTTCATCGCCTTGATCTGCGCCGCCGAGCCGACGCGGCTCACCGAGAGGCCGACATTGATGGCGGGGCGGATGCCGCGATAGAAGAGCTCGGTCTCGAGGAAGATCTGCCCGTCCGTGATCGAGATGACATTGGTCGGGATGTAGGCCGAGACGTCGCCCGCCTGCGTCTCGATGATGGGCAGCGCGGTCAGCGAGCCCGCGCCATGCGCGTCGTTCATCTTCGCCGCCCGTTCGAGCAGGCGCGAATGCAGGTAGAAGACGTCGCCCGGATAGGCTTCGCGGCCGGGCGGACGGCGCAGCAGCAGGGACATCTGGCGATAGGCCACCGCCTGCTTCGAGAGATCGTCGTAGACGATGACGGCATGCATGCCGTTGTCGCGGAAGAACTCGCCCATGGTGCAGCCGGCATAGGGCGCGAGGAACTGCAGCGGAGCGGGTTCCGACGCCGTCGCGGCGACGACGATCGAGTATTCGAGGGCGCCGTAATCCTGCAGGGTCTTGACGATCTGCGCCACGGTCGAGCGCTTCTGGCCGACCGCGACATAGATGCAGTAGAGCTTCCGACTCTCGTCGCCGCTGGCGTTGATCGCCTTCTGATTGAGGAAGGTGTCGATGGCGACGGCGGTCTTGCCGGTCTGGCGGTCGCCGATGATGAGCTCGCGCTGACCGCGGCCGATCGGCACCAGGCTGTCGATGGCCTTGAGGCCCGTCTGCACCGGTTCATGCACGGATTTGCGCGGGATGATGCCGGGCGCCTTCACTTCGACGCGCTGGCGCCGCACATCCTGGAGCGGTCCCTTGCCGTCGATGGGATTGCCGAGGCCGTCGACGACGCGGCCCAGGAGCCCCTTCCCGACCGGCACGTCGACGATGGCGCCGGTGCGCTTCACCGTATCGCCTTCGCGAATGCCGGAATCGTCGCCGAAAATGACGACGCCGACATTGTCGGTCTCGAGATTGAGGGCCATGCCCTTCATGCCGTTCGGGAACTCCACCATCTCGCCGGCCTGGACCTTGTCGAGGCCGTAGACGCGGGCGATGCCGTCGCCGATCGACAGCACTTGCCCGACCTCGGCGACATCCGCCTCGGCGCCGAACCCGGCGATCTGTTGCTTGAGGATGGCGGAAATTTCTGCTGCCCTGATGTCCATGTGAGCTAAGCCCCCTTCATCGCGAGCTGCAGGCGGTGCAGCTTGCTGCGCAGCGACGCATCGACCATGCGCGAGCCGACCTTGACGACGAGGCCGCCGAGGAGCGCGGGGTCGACCCGCAGCTCGACCGCGACCTTGCTGCCCATCGCCTTCTTGAGCTGTTCGGTGACCGCGTCGCGCTGCGCGGCCGTCAATTCCTGCGCCGCCGTCACCTCGGCGGTGATCTCGCCGCGCCGCGCGGCAAGGCGGGCGAGGAAGGCGCCGATCATCTCCGGCACGGCGAAGAGCCGGCGGTTCTGCGCCACGAGGCCGAGGAAATTGCGCGTCAGCGCCGAGAAGCCGGCCTCCTGCGCGAGCGCGCCGATCGCGCGGCCCTGCTCGGCGCGCGACAGGATCGGGCTGCGCACGAGGCGCCGCAAATCCCCGCTCTCCCGCAGCATCGCACCGAGCCGCCGCAGGTCGCCCGCCACTTGGTCGAGCAACTTCTGCTCCTCGGCGAGCTCGAACAATGCCGTGGCGTAGCGATCGGCGAGCCCGGAAACGCCTTTGCCTTCGGATGCCACTCTAAGGAAACCCTCGATGTCCCCGCCTTCGCCGGAGCGCTGGGGCCGTGAAACCGTTGCGCGGATTTCGACAATGGAAACCCATCGGGCGGGGGCCCGCCCGAAGCGCGCGGGTTCCTAACATACTTGATCGGAGGGCGCAACAACCGGGGCGGCGCCGGAAAGAGATCGGCGGATGCGGCGTTTCGGCGCCGCCAGCGGCTGCCTTGCGCCGCCTCAGCGGGTCGCCGCCAGCGGCGCCTTCTCCGTCAGCCCGGGCGAGCGCACCGCCGAGACCCGCCGGAAGACGATGCCGGCGAAGAGCAGCATGGCGAGCAGCGTCGCGATGGAGCCGATCCCGGCGATCGGCTCGAACCGCTCGGGATGACCTTCCATGATGCCGGCGACGCCGATGACGACGAGCAGCGCCCCGGCATTGGCAAGCCAGAAGTGCCAGCGCGCCAGAGGCGACATGCCCGCCTCGGGCCACAAGCGGTAGACGACAGCGTAGAGAGCCATCGAGGTCCAGCCGACGAGGTTGATATGGGCATGGGTCGGCATCTGCGAGTGATCCTCGGACATCGCCATGAAGATGCCGAGAGCGATGCCGGCAAGGGCGTAGAGCACCGCGATGCGCAGGAAGAGAACGTCGATCCGTGGCATGATGGGTCCCTCCATGAACGTGATCGCGGCCGCGAGTTCGCAAACAGGTTAGCGTCGGCGCGACGCCGTACCAAGCGAGAAGGAGCAATGCCTGTGAACTCCCTCACAGCCGGCCGCCGAGACGATCAGCAAAGCGAGGGGACGCGCCCTCGCAGCGCCGCCGACGAGGTTCGGACGCTTCCCGACCTCCTCCGCGACGGGCTCGACATCGTCTTCATCGGCATCAATCCGGGGCTCTACTCGGCCCGGCGCGGTCACTATTTCGCGCGACCGGCCAACCGCTTCTGGCCGAGCTTCTCGCGCTCGCTCCTGAGCGCCGCGGCACGGCGGGCGCTCGGCGTCTCGACCCTTGGTCCCGAGCACGATGCGGCGCTTCTCGATCATGGATTCGGCTTCACCGACGTCGTGAAGCGGCCGACCGCGAATGCGGCGCGGCTCGAACCGGGCGAGCTCGCCGCCGGGGTTCCGGCCCTGCTGGCGAAGCTCGCAGCCCATGCGCCGCGGCTTGCCTGCTTTCATGGCGTGACGGGCTACCGGCCCTTCGCTCGCCTTGCCTTCGGCAGGGCCGCGCCTGCAATCCACCTCGGCCCCCAGGCGGATGCGATCGGGCCGACACGTCTCTTCGTGGTGCCCAATCCCAGCCCTGCCAACCCGTTGTCCCGCCCGCCCGAGCAAACCCGATGGTATGACCGGCTCGCCGATTTCCTCAATATCGACGCGAGATAGGCGGCGGCGCATGGGCCGCGCCGCTTGCCGCTGCGATGCGGCATATGGCGTCAGATTCTTCGGTGAGGGCCGCAGCAACGATCGCGGGCTCGATGACAGAATTGCCGCATCGCACCCCGCTCGCGAAAGGCCGAGGCATTATGAGCAGAATTCTCGCCGCCGCCGCTGCCCACGCCATTCGCTACCTCGGAACCCTGCCGTCGCGACCGGTCGCCGCGACGGCAAGCATTGCGGAGCTGCGGCAGCGCTTGCGAAAGCCGCTTCCGGAAAACGGGATGGATGGCGAGGCCGTGATCGACGAGCTCGTTCGCGACAGCGAAGGCGGCATCATGGGCTCGGCGAGCGGCCGCTTCTTCGGCTGGGTCATCGGCGGCACGCTGCCTGCCGCGCTCGCCGCCGATTGGCTCACCTCCACATGGGACCAGAACGCGGCGTCCAACCTCACGGCGCCGGCGGAGGCCGTCGTCGAGGAGGTCTGCGGCGAATGGCTGAAGGACCTTCTCGGCATTCCGCGATCGGCCTCATTCGCCTTCGTGACGGGCTGCCAAATGGCGCATACGACGGCGCTCGCCGCGGCGCGCCACCGGCTGCTCCGCGACCGCGGCTGGAATGTCGAAAAATCGGGCCTCGCCGGCGCGCCGCGGCTGACGGTCTTGGCCACGGAGAGCCGGCATGAATCGATGATGCGGTCGGTCCGGCTCCTCGGCATCGGCACCGAGGCGATCCGATACGTGCCGATCGACGCCAGGGGGCGCATGGAGATCGGCGGACTGGAAGAGGCGCTTCGGCGAGCCGGCGCCGGCCCGACGATCGTGTGGCTGCAGGCCGGCGATCTCAATACGGGCATCTTCGATCCTTTCGAGCAGGCCTGCCGGCTCGCGCGCGCCGCGAAGGCATGGGTGCATATCGATGGCGCATTCGGGCTTTGGGCCGCCGCCAGCCCGCGGTACCGCCATCTGCTCCATGGCGCCGAGGCCGCGGATTCCTGGGCGACGGACGGGCATAAATGGCTGAACCTGCCCTTCGATTGCGGCCTTGCCTTCGCCGCGCATCCGCTGGCGCACCGCGCTGCCTTCGCGCAGGACACCAGCTATTCGATACCGCGGGAGGAGCTTCGCAATCAAAAGGACTGGAATCCGGAATGGTCGCGCCGCGGCCGCGGATTCCCGGCCTATACGGCAATCCGCGCCCTCGGCCGCTCCGGCATCGCCGCGATCGTCGAGCGCTGCTGTGCGCAGGCCGACCGCTTGGTGAAAGGCATCGGAGCGCTTCCCGGCGCCGAGATCATTGCCGCCCCGACGATCAACCAAGGGCTCGTGCGGTTCTTGTCGAAAGACGGAGACCACGACCGTACCACCGATGCGGTGATCCGCCGCATCCAGGCAAAAGGGGTTGCCTGGTTTGGCGGGGCCACCTGGCGCGGCATGCGGGTCATGCGGGTGTCCGTCTGCAACTGGCAAACGACGGATCACGATATCGATGCCACGCTGGCGAGCATCGCGGAAATTCTTGCGCCTGCGGCGCCGGGGGCCGCCGCCGATTGACGGAGCGCGCAAGCGCGCCGCCGCTCGGCCTCATGCGCCGAGTTCGCTCCGAGCGCCTCCGCTCCGCCCCTGGCTCAGAGAAAGCTGTAGGGGTCGATATCGACCTGGACGCGCGCGTTGGCGGGTATTTTGATGCGCCGGAGCCAGTCCCGCAGCACCGGCTGAACCGCGACGTCGCGCCGCGCCTTCACCAGGAAGCGTCGGCGATGGCGTCCGCGCAAGACGGCGAGCGGCGCCGGAGCAGGGCCCAGCACTTCGAGGCCCGGCATCTGCGGCGCGCCGCGCGCAAACGCCGCGGCGACGGCATCCGCGCCGTCGGCATCGGGCGCGGAGACGATGAGCGCGGCGAGGCGGCCGAAAGGCGGCATGCCGTAGGCGCGGCGCGCCGCCGCTTCTTCCGCCAGGAAGCGGTCGCGATCGCCGCTGACGAGGGCGCGGATCACTGGATGCTCCGGCAGGAAGGTCTGGAGGTATACGGTACCCGGCCGTCCGGCCCGGCCGGCGCGTCCGGCGACCTGGTGCAGGAGCTGATAGGTGCGCTCGGCCGCGCGCAAATCGCCGCCGGCAAGGCCGAGATCGGCATCGACGACGCCGACCAGAGTCAGCATCGGGAAATGGTGGCCCTTGGCGACGATCTGGGTGCCGATGAGGATGTCGATCTCGTGACTGGCGACGCTCTCGACTAGCTGTGCCGCCGCGCGCGGGCCGTTCAGCGTGTCGCTCGCCATGACGGCGCAGCGCGCCTCGGGAAAGCGCAGCGCCACCTCCTCGGCGAGGCGCTCGACGCCGGGGCCGCAGGCGGCGAAGGCACCCGGCGCGGCGCAGGACGGGCAATAGCGCGGCAAGCCCTCGGCATGGCCGCAATGATGGCATTGGAGCCTGCCGAGAAACCGGTGCTCGATGAGCCAGGCGGTGCAATTCGGGCACTGCAGGCGATGCCCGCAAGCGCGGCATAAGGTGAGCGGTGCATAGCCGCGTCGATTGAGGAACAGGAGAGCCTGCTCGCCCGCCCGGAGCGTCTCGGCGAGGGCGGCGACGAGGGGCGGCGCAAGGAAGCGCTGGCGCTCGGGCTGGGCGCGCCGGAGATCGAGCGCCTCGATCTTGGGCAGCAGCGCGCCGGCATGGCGGCTCGGCAGGCTGAGGCGGCGATAACGGCCCGTCTCGACATTGACGATCGTTTCGAGCGAGGGCGTCGCCGAAGCCAAGACGACCGGTATCCCGGCGAGCCGTGCACGCACGATCGCCATGTCGCGGGCGTGGTAAACGACGCCGTCCTCCTGCTTGTAGGAGAGGTCGTGCTCCTCGTCGACGACGACCAGGCCGAGATCGGCGAAGGGCAGGAAGAGCGCCGAGCGGGCGCCGACGACGACGCGGGCGCGCCCCTCGACCACGGCGCGCCAGCCGATCCGCCGCTCGGCATGCGTGAGGTCGGAGTGCCAGAGAACGGGAGGCGCGCCGAACCGCTCGGCAAAGCGCGACAGGAATTGGGCGCCGAGCGCGATCTCCGGCAGCAATACCAGCGCCTGGCGCTGGCGCTCGAGCGCGGCGGCGATCGCGGCGAAATAAACCTGCGTCTTGCCGGAGCCGGTGACGCCGTCGAGCAGCGTCACGCCGAATCCGCCCGTCAGCACCTTCCCGGCAAGATCGTGCGCGGCCGCCGCCTGGTCGGGCGCCAGCGCCGGGCCGGGCCGGCGCCAATCCGGCTCTGGAACGACGGACAGGGCGGGGGTCTCGACAAGCCGCAGGAGGCCCAGATCGAGGAGGCCGCGAACGACGCCTGCCCCGCAGCCTGCGGCGCGGGCGAGGTCGGCCGGCGCGCGCGGCGGTCCGTCGGCAAGCTCGGCAAGAACGCGCTGCCTGGCCGGCGTCAGCGGCTTGGCATCGCCATCGCCGCGCAGGGCCGCCTCGCCCGATTCGCTCAGCGCGCAGGCATAGATCCGCCGCGGCGGCCTCAGCGCGTCGGGCACGCTCATCGCCATGCGCAGCACCGCGCCGGACGGGGCCATGGTGTAGCGGGCGACCCAGTCGATGAACCGCCGCAGCTCCGGACGCAGCGGCGGCGCGTCCAGGATCTGCTCGACCGCCTTGAGGCGCTCCTCAGGAACCGCCTCGTCGTCGGCGCCGTCCCAAACGACGCCCGGCACGATTCGCCGCCCGAGCGGCACCGCGACGAAGGTTCCGGGCGTCAGCCGCGCGTCGGCGGTGACGCGATAGTCATAGGGGCGATCGAGCGGAAGCGGCAGAAGAACGGCGCAACGCGCCGCGGGAGCGCTCGGCAACCGCAATTGCGCGCCGGCGAGAGTGGCGTGGCAAGGAGGCATCGGCTACACTCTTAGAACGAAAGCCGGGACGGGTCCAAGGCCGCCCGTCGCGGCGCCGCCCATGGCCATGAGGCAGAGTGCATGAAGTTCTTCATCGACACCGCCGACCGCGCCGAGATTGCCGATCTCGTCGCCACCGGCCTCGTCGACGGCGTCACCACCAACCCCTCCCTTGTCGCCAAGAGCGGGCGGAATTTTCTCGAGACGGTGAAGGAGATTTGCGCCCTCGTCGCAGGACCGGTGAGTGCCGAGGTGACGGCGACCGATGCGCCGACGATGCTCGAAGAGGGGCGCCGGCTGGCGGCGATCGCGAGCAACGTCGCCGTCAAGGTGCCGCTGACGCCTGACGGGCTCAAAGTCTGCCGGACCCTTGCCGACGAAGGAACGATGGTCAACGTGACCTTGTGCTTTTCGGCGGCTCAGGCGCTGCTCGCGGCGAAAGCCGGAGCGCGGTTCGTCTCCCCCTTTGTCGGCCGACTCGACGATGTCGGCGCCACCGGCATGGAGCTCATCCGCGAGATCGTGGCGATCTACCGCAATTATCCGGCGCTCAAAACCGAAGTTCTGGTGGCCTCGGTGCGCAATCCTCTCCATGTTGTCGAGGCGGCGAAACTCGGCGCCGATGTCGCGACGCTGCCGCCGGCGGTGCTTCGCCAGATGTTCGCTCACCCGCTGACCGATAAGGGGCTGGCCGCCTTCCTCGCCGACTGGGCGAAGACCGGCCAATCGATCCTCGGACCGGGCGGCGCAGTCCGAGCGGCCGCGGAGTAGCCGCCTTGGATCGGAGCAAGGACAAGAAATCGGTCGCAGGACCACCGCCGGAGGCGGGCGGCGCGGCGGCTGAGGCGCGCGAGCTCGCGCCCGAAGCGGTCGTCGGCTATCTGCGGCGCCACCCCGACTTCCTCAACGAGCACCCCGAGCTCTTGACGGTGCTGACGCCGCCCGCCATGCGGCGCGGCGAAGGCGTCCTCGACATGCAGCAATTCATGCTGCAACGCCTGCGCGAGGAGCTGGCGCGGGCGCGCACCGCGCATCGCACCCTCATCGCGACAAGCCGCTCCAACCTCGCGAGCCAAAGCCGTGTGCATGCCGCCGTGCTGGCGATCATCGCCGCGACCAGCTTCGAGCAGCTCATCCAGGTCGTCACCACCGATCTCGCCGTTCTCCTCGATGTCGACGTCGTGACGATCGGCGTCGAATCGGCTGCGAGCGCCCAGCCGCGGCTGCCGCTACACGGCATTCAGATGCTCCGCCGCGGTACGGTCGACGGCCTGCTCGGGGGCGAGCGCGATGCGCTGCTGCGCGCCGACATGCCGGGCGAGCCGGCTCTCTTCGGTGGCGGCGCCGGACTCGTTCGTTCGCAGGCGCTGCTCCGCCTCGCGGTCAGCGAGCACGCGCCGACAGGGCTGCTCTGCATCGGCGCGCGCAAGCCGGGACGCTTCCACCCGGGCCAAGGCACGGAATTGCTCTGCTTCCTCGCGCATTCACTCGAACGCACCATTGCCGCCTGGCTCGACCTCGCCGCGTGAGGCTCGGCCGGGCTGGCTGACCGCTCCCGCGCCAGTCCCGCCGGAGCACTACAGCGCGGCGCCAGCCTGCCGCAAGGCGGCTGCGGCCTGGCTGGACTGGCTCGGAACGGAGCGGCGATGCTCGCCGCATACCCTCGCCGCTTACAGCGGCGATCTGGCCCGCTTCTTCGATTTCCTCACGCGCCATCTCGGCGGCGTGCCGGATGTTGCCGAGCTAGCGGCGCTGCGCCTCGCCGATTTCCGCGCCTATCTCGCTCAGCGCGCCGGGGAAGGCAGCGCCGGCAGTTCCTCGGCAAGGGCCCTGTCGGTGCTGCGGAGCTTCTTCCGCTTCCTCGACCGCCGCGGCCTCGCGCAGAACGCCGCCCTCGCCTCGGTCCGGTCGCCAAAACGGCCGGCAAGCCTGCCGAAGGCGCTCAGCGCCGAGGAAGCCGGGGAGGTGCTGGGCGGCGCTGAGGGGGCCGATGAAGCGCCGTGGCTCGGCCAGCGCGATCTCGCGATCTTCACCCTTCTCTACGGCTGCGGCCTGCGCCTTGCCGAAGCGCTCAGCCTGGCGCGGCGCGAGGCCCCGCTCGCGGCGGGAATGATGCGGATCGTCGGCAAGGGCAACAAGGAGCGCGTCGTCCCTGTCCTGCCGGCCGTCGCCGATGCGGTCGCCGCCTATGTCGCCGCCTGTCCCTATCCGCTGCCGGCCGACGGGCCGCTTTTCCGCGGCGCGCGCGGCGGTCCGCTCAATCCGCGCCTCGTCCAGCGCCGGATGGCCGAAATCCGGCGCCTGCTTCGGCTGCCCGAAACGGCGACACCGCATGCGCTGCGGCACAGCTTCGCCACGCACCTCCTCGCCGCCGGCGGCGATCTGCGGAGCATCCAGGAGCTGCTCGGCCACGCGAGCCTCTCGACGACGCAGCGCTACACCGCGATCGAGACGGCGCATCTTCTCGCCGTCTACGACAAGGCGCATCCGCGAGCGAAGGGCGGATAGCGGTCGGATGCCGCCGGGCGCTCAACCGGCGCTCCCTACCTGGCACTTCGCACGATCCCGGCCGTTCGGGTGGCAATCGCACTGGCAGGAGATCCAGAATGAGAGCCACCCGATACCTGATTGCGGCCGCGTTGAGCGCCCTGCTTGCCGCCCCGGTCCTGGCACAAACGCAATCGCCTTCGAGCTCGACGACCAGCCGGCCTTCGGCGACCATGCCGAACAGCCCGAGCAAATCGGGCAGCTCGCCCGCCGCGCAGCAAGGCGGCCTCGTCGACATCAACTCGGCCTCGGCCGAGGAACTCGACAAGCTGCCGGGCATCGGCAAGGCGCGCGCCCAAGCGATCATCGCCAATCGGCCGTACCGGTCGAAGGACGAGCTGGCGCAGCGGAAGATCGTGCCGGAGAAGGTCTACGACCAGATCAAGAACAAGATCGTCGCACGCCAGGGGACGGCAAAGGGCTCTTCGGGCTCGAGCGGCGGATCTTCGGGCACGACCCAGACGCAGTGAGGGCGGGCCGGACGGGAACCACTCTTTCGACAGGAGCGCAGCGATGCCCATGAATGAACTCGTTCAGCGCGTTGCCGACAGCGCCGGCATCTCAGAAGACACGGCCGTCAAGGCCGTCGACGCCATCATCGCCTATGTGAAGGAGCACGCGCCGCCGCCGGTTGCAGCGCAGCTCGAGACGTATCTTACGGGCGACACCGCCGCCGCGGTGGGCGCCGCAAAGAGTGCGCTCGGCGGCATGTTCGGCAAGCGCGAAAGCGAATAGGAAGAGCGAATAAAGGCCCGCGGCCGCGGCGGGTCAGCTTACCGCCGCGTGCTGCAGCCGCTCCTTCGCCGGCCCCTTCGCCAGCACCAGGTTCTGGGCGCTGTTGATGAGAGCGATGTGCGAGAAGGCCTGCGGGAAATTCCCGAGCTGGCGGCGCGCGCGCGGATCATATTCCTCGGCGAGGAGGCCGACATCGTTGCGCAGCGAGAGCAGGCGCTCGAAAATCGGCCGCGCCTCGTCTTCACGCCCCATCAAGGTCAGATTGTCGACGAGCCAGAAGGTACAGGCGAGAAAGGCGCCCTCGCCCGGCGGCAGGCCATCGACGCCGGTATGCGTTGCATAGCGCATGACGAGGCCATCGACGACGAGCTCGCGCTGGATCGCCTCGACCGTGCCGCGCATCCGCGGATCGGAAACCGGCAAGAATCCCACGAGCGGCAGCATAAGAAGCGCGGCATCGACCTCCTTGGCGCCGTAATATTGGACAAAGCTGTTCTTGTCGGCATCAAAGCCGTGGCGGCAGACATCGGCATGGATGCGTCGGCGCAAGTCGCGCCAGCGCTCTACCGGCCCCTTGAAGCCGTAGGTATCGACGGCGGCGATCGAGCGGTCGAGACCGACCCAGGCCATCACCTTCGAATGGGTGAAGTGGCGGCGCGGGCCGCGGATCTCCCAGATGCCCTCGTCGGGCTTGTCCCACGCCCCTTCGAGGAAGTCGAGGAGCTGTTCCTGGACGCGCCACGCCTCGCTGTCGGGCTCGATCTTGTTCTTCCGCGCCACCTGCAGCGCATCCATCAGCTCGCCATAGACGTCGAGCTGGAACTGTGCATGGGCGGCGTTGCCGATGCGCACCGGCTTGCTTCCGGCAAAGCCCGAGAGCCAGGGCAGCTCGTATTCCTCGAGTCGCCGCTCGCCGGCAAGGCCGTACATGATCTGCAGCTCCGACGGCTTGCCGGCAGCGGCGCGCAGCAGCCATTCGCGCCACGCCCTCGCCTCCTCGGTATAGCCGCAGCTCAGCATCGCCAGCAGCGTCAGCGTCGCATCGCGAATCCAGCAGAAGCGGTAATCCCAATTGCGGGGTCCGCCGAGGCATTCCGGCAGCGAGGCGGTCGGCGCCGCGACGATGCCGCCGGTCGGGTGATAGGTCAGCGCCTTCAGCGTAATGACCGACCGGAGCACCGCCTCGCGCCATTCGCCGTCATAGGCGCAGCGGCTCGACCAGGCGCGCCAGTAGTCCTCGGTCTGTCGCAGCAGCGAACCGGCATCCCGCGAGGCCGTCTCGGGTTTGTGCGAGGGGCGCCATTTCATCACGAACGGGATTTCCTGGCCCTCCAGCACGGTAAAGTGGGCCACCGTGGTGAAGTCTTCGCCGCGCATCGCCACCGGCGTTTCGATCGAGACCGCGTCGGGCCCGGCGACGGCATGGAGTCCGTAGCCGCGCGAGCGGACCCAGGGAATAATGCGGCCGTAATCGAAGCGCAGGGCCAGCGACATCCGCATCGGCACCGCCCCCGAAACGCCGCAGACGAGACGGACAAGCTCGACGCTGTCGCTCGTGCTCGGGCACGGCATGAAATCGACGAGGCGCGCGACGCCCGCCGGCGTCTCGAAATCGGTTTCGAGAACGAGCGTGCCCGCGCGGTAACGCCGGCGAACGGCTCGGACCTCGCCGGCGGGAGCGATCAGCCAGCGGCCGTTCTCGGCGGTTCCGAGGAGTTTCGCGAAGCAGGCCGGCGCATCGAAGCGGGGCAGGCACAGCCAATCGATCGAGCCGTCGCGCCCGATCAGCGCCGCGGTGTGGGTGTCGCCGATGAGAGCGTAATCCTCGATGCGGGGCGCCGTCGCGTTCATGGCGATGACAACGCCGCCGGGCGCGCAAGAGTTTCGGCCCGCGACCCGGCATCGCGCCCGGAGGCGCCCTACTCCGCGTCGGGCTGCGCCTCCGGCCGCGCCTTCTCGAAGGCCGGCAGCTTCATGCAATTGTCGAAGATGCGGCGCAGCGTCGGGTAGGGCGTCATGTCGAGCTCGTAGCGCCGCGCATTGAAGCATTGCGGCACGAGGCAGATATCGGCGAGCCCCGGCGCATCGCCATGGCAGAAGGCGCCGGTCTGCTCGTCCCGCGACAGCAGCGCTTCGAGGCTCTCAAAGCCCTTGGCGATCCAGTGATTGTACCAGATGCCGACGGTCTTGGCGTCATGACCCAGAGGGTCGGCCAGATAGCGCAGGATGCGCAAATTGTTGATGGGGTGGATATCGCAGCCGATGATCTGGGCGAGGCCGCGCACGCGCGCCCGGTCGGCGGGGTGGCCGGGCAGGAAGGGCGGCTCGGGATGGGTCTCGTCGAGGTATTCGATGATCGCCATCGACTGAATGAAGACCTGTCCGTCGTCTTCGAGCGCCGGCACCAGGCCTTGCGGATTGAGCGCGCGGTAGGCGGGCGCGTCCTGATCGTTGCGGCGCAAATGGATCGAGGCCTGCTCGTAGGAAATACCCTTCAGATTGAGGGCGATGCGGACGCGGAAGGCGGCCGAGGAACGGAAAAAACCATAAAGCTTCATGAAATCCTCCCGGAGCCTGCAGCTTAGGCCGGCGGCGGCAGGGCCTCAACTCTCGGCGCGCGGCTGCTATGATGGGCCCGTCCCGAGAGCGGAGAGCGCCATGCCAGCATCCGATCCGAATTGCGTCTTCTGCCGCATCCTCGCCGGCGTCATTCCCTGTTTCAAGATCGGCGAAGATGAGCGCACGGTCGCGTTTCTCGATATCAACCCGGTCAATCCGGGCCACGCCCTGGTCGTCACCAAGGCGCATGCGCCGACCCTCATGGCGGCCGGCGATGGCGATCTTGTCGCCGTGCTCCCCATGGCGCGGCGCGTCGCTGACGCGGTCGCGCAGGAGCTGCGGCCCGACGGCATCAACCTCCTCCAGGCAAATGGGCCGGGAGCGGCGCAATCGGTTCCGCACTTCCATCTCCACGTCATTCCGCGGCGCCTCGACGACGGGCTCGTCATGAATTGGGAGCTGCGGCCTGGAGACAAGGCCGAGCTCGCCGCGCTCGCCGAGCGCCTCCGGAATGCGATGGCGCGGATTCCATGAGGGAGCGCGCGCCCCGAACGCTCACGCCTCATAGTGCGCCACCTTCTGATCGATGGCGCCGAAGATCGACCGCCCCGAGGCGTCGAGCATCTCGATGCGGACGCGGTCGCCGAAGCGGAGGAACGGCGTCTCCGCCTTGCCCCGCTCGATCGTCTCGATCATGCGCCGCTCGGCGAGGCAGGACGAGCCGGCGGCGGGATCGCGGTTGGAGACCGTGCCGGAGCCGATGATCGTGCCGGCCTCGAGCGCACGAGTCCGCGCCGCATGGGCGATCAGGGTCGGGAAATCGAAATTCATGTCCCGCCCCGCGTCGGGACGCCCGAGCAGCACGCCGTTCACCCGGCTCTCGAGCGGCAAGTGGATGGTGCGGCCGTCCCAGGCCGGGCCCAGCTCGTCGGGCGTCGCCGCAACTGGCGAGAAGGCGGTTGCCGGCTTCGATTGGAAGAAGCCGAACCCCTTCGCCAGCTCGCCGGGAATGAGGTTCCGCAGGCTCACATCATTGACCAGCATGAGGAGGCGGATATGGGCGCCGGCCGAAGCCGCTTCCGTTCCCATCGGCACGTCGCCGGTGACGACGGCGATCTCCGCTTCGAGGTCGATGCCCCACCCCTCGTCGGCGACGAGAATGTCATCGCAGGGGCCGATGAAGCTGTCCGAGCCGCCCTGATACATCAAGGGATCGCTGTAGAGGCTCTGCGGCATCTCCGCCTTCCGCGCCTTGCGGACGAGCTCGGCGTGATGGAGGTAGGCAGAGCCGTCGGCCCATTGATAGGCGCGCGGCAGCGGCGCCGCCGCTTCTCGCGGATCGAAGGCGAAGCTGCCCGGCTCGCTCCCCGCGTTCAGCCGCTCCGAGACTGCGGCGAGCGCCTCGGCGCAGCGCTCCCAATCGTCGAGCGCCGCCTGCAGCGTCGCCGCGATTCGGGGAACGGCAACCGCGCGCGAGAGATCGCGGCCGACGACGACGAGCGTGCCGTCCCGGCCGCCCGCCTTGAGCGAGGCGAGCTTCATCGCGCCGCCTCCGGCGCGCGCCAGCTATCGGCATAGCCGGCGAACTCGACGCCTTCGGGCAGATGCGCGACGTCGAGCGCATCGCGCGCGTCGATCATGACCGCAACCTCGTCGGTCTCGCTCTTCCTCGGGCGGAGCATGCCCTGTAGCGCCTTGGGGTGCGGGCCGTGCGTGAAGCCGCCGGGGTGCAAGGTCACCATGCCGGGATGGATGTTGTCGCGCGAGAAGAAGTCGCCGCGGTGGTAGAAGATGACCTCGTCGAAATCGTCATTGTTGTGGAAGAACGGCACTTTGAGCGCGCCGGGGTCGCTCTCGAAAGGGCGCGGCACGAAGGTGCAGACGACGAAGCGGCCGGCAAGAAAGGTGGTATGCGCCGAGGGCGGCAGGTGATAGCGATGGCTCATCACCGGCCGGATGTCGCGCCAATTGATGCGGACCGGCGCGAGATCGCCCTTCCAGCCGACGGCATCGAGCGGGTTGAAGGGATAGGTCACCGTCGAGATATCGTTCCGCCGCTTGACATGGACCTGCCATTCGCCGTCGCGCCGCCGCTGCGCGGCGAAAGCGTCGTCGAGGGCGGGCAGGTCGAGCTTCGCCGGATCGAAGATGGCATGGGCGCCGAGAAGACCCTTCTCGGGCAGGCGGTAGCTGTCGTTCGTCGCCTCGATGAGGAGCGCCGTCACCGGCCCGCGGCATTCGATGCGCCACATGGTGCCGCGCGGCAGGACGATATAGTCGCCGTCGCGGAAGGCGAGATGGCCGAAATCGCAGAAGAGATCGCCGGTGCCCTCATGGACGAAGAGAAGCTCGTCGCCATCGCCGTTGCGCACGAGATGATCCATCTTCCCCTCGGTGCGCCAGTGGCGGAAGCGCAGATGCGCATTGGAGAGCACCGCATCCGCCTCCCAGGGCGAGGCCGCGACGGCATTGATTCGCGTCAGATCGAAGGCGCGCGGGCGGAGCGGCCCATCCCAGCCCGTCCAGCCCGTCGGCGGATGCGTGTGGTAGAACTGGGTCGACGGGCCGAAGAAGCCTTCCTTTCCCATCTCGCGCTCATAGGTGCCGGGCGGAAGATCGGCATGCGCCTGGCGCGAGGCCAGGCCTTCGACATGCGGGAAGCTGATCCATCTCTTCATCGTGTCTCTCCTCGCGCCGTATCCGGCCACAGGGGGAAAGGCCGTCATTTGCGAGCCGCAGGGCGGCGCAATCGAGCGCCCCACCCCGCCCTCCCCCGCTTGCACGGGAGGGTTTGGGACGGGGTGCTTCGCTAGGCTGGCAATGACGGCTCCGGATCGCCCACTCACGCCTTCAGAACGCCGCGGCGGATCTGGTCCTCCTCGATCGACTCGAAGAGGGCCTGGAAATTGCCCTCGCCGAAGCCTTCATTGCCCTTGCGCTGAATGATCTCGAAGAAGATCGGGCCGATGACGGTCTGCGTGAAAATCTGCAGGAGGAGCCCGCCGCCTTCGGTGGGCGCGCCGTCGATGAGGATGCGGTTCTTGGCAAGGCGCGCCAGGTCCTCGCCATGGCCCGGAAGGCGGCGGTCGACCGCCTCGTAATAAGTATCCGGAGCGCTCTGGAAGGGAACGCCCTTGGCGCGCAGTGTCTCGACCGTCGCATAGATATCGGCGGCGCCGAGCGCGATGTGCTGGATGCCCTCGCCATGATAGGCGTCGAGATACTCGGCGATCTGCGACTTGTCGTCGGCGCTCTCATTAATGGGGATGCGGATCTTGCCGCAAGGGCTGGTCATCGCCTTGGAGCGCAGCCCGGTCAGCTTGCCCTCGATATCGAAATAGCGGATCTCGCGGAAGTTGAAGAGCTTCTCGTAGAACCCCGCCCACTGCGTCATGCGCCCGCGATGGACGTTGTGCGTCAGGTGGTCGACGGTGACGAGCCCGGCGCCGCGCGGCCGCGGCTCGGCGCCGGCAATGGGCACGAAATCGACGTCGTAGATCGAATGATCGCCGTAGCGATCGACGAGGTAGATGAGGCTGCCGCCTATGCCTTCGATCGCCGGGATGTTGAGCTCCATCGGTCCGACCTTCGAGAGGACCGGCTTGGCGCCGAGCTCGATGGCGCGCTTATAGGCTTTTGCCGCATCGGCGACGCGGAACGCCATGGCGCACACTGACGGACCGTGAATGCGGGCGAAGGCCTGAGCGAAGCTCTCGGGCTCGGCATTGAGGATGAAGTTGATGTCGCCCTGGCGGTAAAGCGTCACGCGCTTCGAGCGGTGGCGGGCCACGGCGCTGAAGCCCATCGTCTCGAAGAGCCGGGCGAGGGCCTCCGTATCGGGCGCGGCATATTCGACGAATTCGAACCCGTCGGTCCCCATGGGATTGTCCCACAGGGCCGGCCGCGCGGCCGGCGACCGCGCCGGAACATCGGTCGTCAGGCTCATGCTCTCCTCCTTGACGGCGGTCGTGAGGCTTGACGGTAAACGGCCGATCGGCAATTTAGTTACAGATGAAACCAATTCCAAGCGCAGAATTGTCGGCCGCCGACGCGGCGACCGGGCCCACAGCGCAAGCGGCGGGCGCCGTCCTGGCGCTGGAGCGCTTCCTTCCCTATCGCCTCTCGGTCCTGACCAACCGGATCTCGACGGCGATCGCGCGCGTCTACGCCGAGCGCTTCGACCTGACCGTACCGGAATGGCGGGTCATGGCGGTGCTGGGCCGCTTCGGCCCGATGTCTGCGAATGCGGTCTGCGAGCGCACGGCGATGGACAAGGTGCGCGTCAGCCGGGCGGTGGCGCGCCTTGCCGCGGCCCGCCGCCTCGTCCGCCGCGTCGACATCCGCGACCGCCGGCGCTCGGTCCTGGCGCTTACCCCGACGGGGCGCGCTATCTACGCGGAGATCGGCCCCCTTGCGCTCGCCGTCGAAGCGCGTCTTCTCTCACCGCTCGGCGCTGCGGACCGCGCCGCGCTCGACCGGGTCCTCGCGCTGCTCGAAGCCAGCGCCGGCACCAGCTTCACCAAAGCCTGACCGCTCAGCCGCCCCCCTTCGGCGCGGGCTTCGGCTTGCCGGCCTTGGCTGCCTTGCGCCGCGGGCGCGGAGGCTTGGCCGCCGCCGCCAGCTCGGCCTCGCGGGCGAGGCGAAGCTGGCGCAGCCGTGCCGTTTTTTCCGCGCCCGCCAGCCGCGCCTTCTCCCGTTCCTCCAGAATCTCGGCGTTGCGCTGCTGATCCCGGCTCCACACGATCTGCGCCTCGCGCCGCGCTTCCGCGCCGCGTTGCTCTGCCTTGCTCATACCGCGTCCTTCACGAAAGGAATTTCGCCCGATAGCCTTGGCTCCATCCGATTGCGCCGCTCAATCCCATTCGGGACCGGCCGAAGGCGGCGCGCACGCAAGCCGCCGATCTCGGGTCTCGACGATCAACCGACGGCCGCGAGGTTCGCCGCCGCCTCCTTGCCGCGATCGCGGGCGATGTCGTAGCTGACCTTCTGGCCCTCGCTGAGGGTGCTCATCCCGGCGCGCTCGACGGCGGAGATATGGACGAAAACATCCTTGCCGCCAGCCTGTGGCTGGATGAAGCCATAGCCCTTCTGCGGATTGAACCATTTGACGGTGCCGATAGCCATGATCGTGTCCTTGGAGAGTGGGAGCAGGCCGTCCCGCGCGCGGCGCAGGGCGGATCGGCATCGATAAAGGGCGGGAGGCTAAGTCCGGCGCTCGAGACGAGCGAAGGAGAGCTGACCGAACCTAGACGAGTCGATCACCAAAAGTAGCCCCCGGTGAAGACGTCCGCAAGCCTCGCTTGCACCCATCCGAGAAACATCATGGCGATCAGGGCTTTGGGTCGCCTCGGCATCGCGCCGGTTCATAGGCCCCTCGTCCCCCGCGGCCGGTCTTGCTTGCCCCCGGCGGGCCGCGTGCTATAAGCGTCATCATCCCAAGAGCGAGCGCGCCCGTGGCGGCCAATCCGACGATTCTCATCCTTAACGGGCCCAATCTCAACCTGTTGGGCCTGCGCGAACCCGAGATCTACGGCAGCGAAACCCTGTCGGAGATCGAGGATTCCTGCCTCGACTGCGCGGCAAGGCTCGATCTCAGCATCGATTTCCGCCAGTCGAACCATGAGGGCCAGCTCGTCGACTGGATTCAGGAGGCGCGGCAATCGGCCGACGGCATCATTCTCAACGCCGGGGCTTACACCCACACCTCGGTTGCCATTCTCGATGCGCTCAACGCCGCCGCCGTGCCGGCCATCGAGGTGCACCTCTCGAATATTTTTCGGCGTGAGGAATTTCGCCACAATTCCTTCGTAAGCCGCGCCGCGCGGGGGGTCATCTGCGGCTTCGGCGGCCATGGCTACGAATTGGCGCTGACCGCGATGGCACGGCTCCTGCGCGGCGGAAATTAGGTCTGGCGACGGATCGGAGCCTTAATCGGGAATGTCAAAAAACGGCGATTTGAGGATCGACAGCGATCTCGTCCGCACGCTAGCGGCATTGCTGGCCGAGACGAATCTATCGGAAATCGAATACGCGGTCGGCGACCGCCGCATCCGCGTCGCGAGAGGCGGCAGCAACGCCACCGTCCTCGTGCCGGCAGCGGCGGCCGCGGCACCGACAACGCCCGCTCCGGCCGCTTCTGCCGGCATGCCGAGCGCGGCCGAGCATCCGGGCGCCGTCAAGGCGCCGATGGTCGGCACCGCCTACCTCGCGCCGCAGCCCGAGGCGGCGCCCTTCGTCAAGCTCGGCGACAGCGTTGGCGAAGGCCAGGTCCTCCTCATCATCGAGGCGATGAAGGTGATGAACCAGATCCGCGCGCCTCGCGCCGGACGCCTCGCGCAGGTTCTCGTCGCCGACGGCGCGCCCGTCGAATTCGGCCAGCCGCTCATGATTCTCGAATAGCCGCTGCGAGCCGAGGGACCCGGCGCCGATGTTCGAGAAAATCCTGATCGCCAATCGCGGCGAGATCGCGCTCCGCATTCACCGCGCCTGCCGCGATATGGGCATCAAGACGGTCGCGGTGCATTCGACGGCCGATGCCAATGCCATGCATGTGCGCCTTGCCGATGAGAGCGTCTGCATCGGACCGCCGCCGGCGCGGCTCTCTTATCTCAACATACCGGCCATTCTCTCGGCGGCGACGATCACAGGCGCGGAGGCGATCCATCCTGGCCTCGGCTTTCTCTCGGAGAACGCCAATTTCGCCGCCATGGTCGAGGAGCACGGCTTCACCTTCATCGGCCCGACGGCGGAGCATATCCGCCTCATGGGCGACAAGGTCGAGGCAAAGCGGGCGGCGACAAAGCTCGGCATTCCGACGGTGCCGGGCTCGGCCGGCGCCGTCGCCGACCTCGATGCGGCAGCGAGCGAAGCCCGCCGCATCGGCTACCCCATTCTCGTCAAGGCGGCGGGCGGCGGCGGCGGGCGCGGCATGAAGGTGGCGCGCGACGAGCGCGAGCTGCGCCAGCTTCTGCCGATCGCGCAGAGCGAGGCCAGGGCGTATTTCGGCAACGATGCCGTCTATCTCGAACGCTATCTCGACCGGCCGCGCCATATCGAAATCCAGATCCTCGCCGACGGGAACGGGCGCTGCATCCATCTCGGCGAGCGCGACTGCTCGCTGCAACGCTCGCACCAGAAGATCCTCGAAGAGGCGCCCTCGCCCGCCCTCAATGCCGAGCAGCGCCAGCGCCTCGGCCGTATCGCGAGCGGAGCCATGGAAAAGCTCGGCTATCGCGGCGCCGGCACGCTCGAATTCCTGTACGAGAACGGCGAGTTCTTCTTCATCGAGATGAATACGCGCCTCCAGGTGGAGCATCCGATCTCCGAGGCGATCAGCGGCGTCGACATCGTGCGCGAGCAGATTCGCGTCGCCGCCGGCGCGCCGCTCTCCTTGCGCCAGGAGGAGGTAAAGCTCTGCGGTCACGCCATCGAGTGCCGCATCAATGCCGAGCACCCGGAGAGCTTCACCCCCTCGCCCGGCACGATCACCGGCTACCACGCGCCGGGCGGACTGGGCGTGCGCATCGACAGCGCGCTCTACCAGGGCTATACGGTGCCGCCGCACTATGACAGCCTTGTCTCCAAGCTGATCGTCCACGGCTCCTCGCGCAACGAGGCGCTGATGCGGCTCCGCCGCGCCCTCGAGGAATACGTGATCGCCGGCATCGAAACGACGATCCCGCTGCACCAGCGCCTCCTCGAGGCTCCCGACTTCATCGACGGGACCTACGACATCCATTGGCTCGAGAAATTCGTCGGCCGCGAGGGGCGAGGCTGACCCGGCACCGCGCTCCTCGATGGCCGCTCTGACGCCGGAGCTCCTCTTGCAGGCCTATGCGGCCGGCATCTTTCCGATGGCCGAATCGGCCGACGATCCCGAGCTCTATTGGGTCGATCCGGTGCGGCGCGGCATCCTGCCGCTCGACGCCTTCCATGTGCCGCGAAGCCTCCGCCGCACCTTGCGCCGCGACATCTTCGAGATTCGCTGCGACACCGCCTTCACCGCCGTCATGCGCGGCTGCGCCGAACCCGCTGCCGACCGCCGGCAGACCTGGATCAACGACGAGATCATCGCGCTCTACAGCGAGCTCCACCGCCGCGGCGCGGCGCACAGCGTCGAGGCCTGGTACGAGGGCGCGCTGGTCGGCGGCCTCTACGGCGTCGAGCTCGGCGCCGCTTTCTTCGGCGAGAGCATGTTCAGCCGCGTCACCGATGCGAGCAAGGTCGCGCTCGTCCATCTCGTCGCCCGCCTGCGCCGCGGCGGCTTCACGCTGCTCGACACCCAGTTTGTGACGGCGCATCTGCAGCGCTTCGGCGCGATCGAGATTTCCCGGCGCGAATACCATGCCCGCCTTGCCGCGGCGCTGCGCCGGCGCGCCCAGTTCCCGGTCAAGCTGCCGGCGGCGGATGTTCTCGCGGCGCTCGCTTGAGCTGCCCCACTCTTACTATTGCGCGCCGCCGGCGAGGCAATCGATGCGTTTGGCCGGATCTACCCCTTGGGCGGAGCGCCCTCCGGGGAAGCGGCGTTGGTGTCGCGGCAGTCGAGGACGGTGAGGTCGTAGACGGGATCTTCGAGGGCCGAAAGCGCCGGGCTCGACTTGAACATCCAGCCGCTGAAGATGCGGGTGACGGTGACGGCGGAGGCGCCCGGCTTCACCTCGTCGACTTCGAGGAAGACCGAGGTCTCGGGCGGCTCTTCGGGCGGCCGCTTGACGCAGGCGCGGGCCGTGATGAGGAGGGCGCCGAAGCGGACGCTCTTGCCGACTGGCGCATCGATCGTCGAGATGCGCGCCGTCGTCTTGTCGAGTCCCTGCAAAACCGCAACCGTCTCGCCGCGCGCCGGCAGCGCGGCCGCGCCGAGCGCCAGAAAGGCGAGCCAGGGAAGGGCCGGTCGCAGCCGCGCCACCTCAGCCCTTCTTATAGGGGTTGACGAGCCCGTCGAGCAGGGCCCGGACGACGTCGCGGAACTGCGCCTCGTCGGCACCCATGAGCACGGCGTCTTCGAGCGCCTCCTGCGCCAGCTCGCGGATCTCTTGCAGGTTCTGGGTCAGCACCTTGATCTTCTCGCGGCAGGAGAGCGGCTCGCCGGCCGGCGAGCGCCAGATGGTTCGGGCGAGGATATCGTCGTCGCTCATGCGCCCTCCGCCGGTTTTTGCGCGGCAAAGCGCAGGCGCACGTAATCGACCGTCCACAGCCCATCGGCATTGCAGAGCGCCGGCCGCAGCGCCGCCTCGACCTCGTCGATGAAGGCCGCGCGCTCCGCCGCCGAAATGCGGGCGAGGAAACTCTCGGCGAAGGTTTCGAGCCAATCGCCGAGGCGGCCCGGCAGCGGGGTCGGCCGCGGGATGAGGACCATCTCCCGGACAAGGAAGCCGCGCCGTTCAAGGCGCGCCCGATACTCCTCGGGCGAGGGGAAATACCAGGGATTGGCGGCGGCGCCGTCGATCCCGCGCCGCGCCAGGGCGGCGCCGAGGGCATCGACGACGCGACCGACATTGCCAACCCCGCCGCATTCGGCAACGAAGCGTCCGCCGGGCTTCAGAGCACGCCAGACGCCGTCGATCACCGCATCCGGATCGCGCATCCAATGCAGCGCCGCGTTGCTGAAGACCGCGTCGAACTCGCCGGCGAAGAGCAGCCGGTTGCCGTCGATGCGGCGCGCATCGAGGCCGCGCGCCCGTGCCGCCGCGACCTGCTCGGCGCTGGCATCGACGCCGACGACTTGCGCCCGCGCGGCGAGAGTCGCGGTGAGCGCGCCGTCGCCGCAGCCGAGATCGAGGATGCGCTCGCCTGGCTGCGGGTCGAGGAGATCGATAAGCGGCGCGCCGAGCGCCGCGACGAAGCCGGCGTTGCGCCGATAGCGCGCCGGATCCCAGTGCTGCTCGATGACGGCGCTCTTGGCGCGCTCGCCGGAGCCGCTATTTGGGGGCAGCAGGTTGGCCGCCATTCTGGCCGCTCCCTTGCGCCCCGCCGGTCGCGCCCGGCCCCGGCGCGCCGGGAGCCGGGGCGAGGCTCGGCGGCGCCGCGCCGCCGCCGGGTGCCCCCTGCCCGCCGCTCGTCGGACTACCCGTCGCGTTGAAGATGTATTTGCTGATCATGTCCTCGATGCTGACCGGGGCGTTGGTATAGCTGATCTGCCCACCCGGCTTGATCATCTCGTCGGCGGAACCCGGCAGCAGGGCCAAATACTTGTCGCCGAGAAGCCCGCTGGAGACGATGGAGGCCACCGTATCCGTCGGCAGCTTCACCGTCGGATCGATGCTCAAGGTGAGGACCGCCTCATAGGTCTTGGGATCGAGCGATGTGGAGACGATGCTGCCGACCTTGATGCCGCTGATGCGTACGTCGCCGCCTTCGCGCACGCCGTCGATCTTGGAGAATTTCGCCGTGACCTCGTAGCCGCTCACCGCATGCACCTGCGCGGTGCTGTAGGCGAAGATGAGAAAGAGCGCGGCGATGACGAGCACGACCGCGCCCATCACGGTCTCGATGACGTTACGGCTCATTCGCGACGGTCCCCTCTCGGCCCGATTCCCTTTGCCCTACTCCGGGCGCCACGGCTCGTAATCCCCGGTCGATTTGGCGCGGTGTCCGCCCCGCAGAACCGAGCCCGGTGGCCGGTATGCGAGGGGCGTGCCGCTCAGATTCGGCACATGCTCCTTCTGCCAGGGATAATGCGGCCCCTCGCCCGGCCGCGGCGGCGCGTCGATCGTGTGGTGCAGCCAGGCGTGCCATTGCGGCGGCACGCGCGAGGCCTCGACCTCGCCGTTATAGAGCACCCAGCGCCGCTCGCGGCTCGCCATGCCGCCGCCCCGGACGAGAGCGCGCCTCGCCTTCTCGCGGTAATAGCGATTGCCGAACTGGTCGGTGCCGACCAGCTCGCCCTTCCACCAGGTGAAGAGCCGAGTCCCGATGCTCATTGCAATCCGATCGACCTCGAGCTGAGCCGCCGGCAGGCGCCGACGAGCATGGCGTTTGCGGCGCGGACTATAGGCAAGGGGTCGTTGGTCCGTCCAGACCCAGAGCAGGATACGAGCAGGGTATGGCGGCGCCGCGGACGCCCTTGTCGGAGCCGGGCCACGGGATGGTAGAGTCCGCGGAAGCCGCGGCGGAGGAGACCCGACATGCTGCCCTTCGAGAAGACCGAGTTCCTGGCCCGCATCGCCAAGACGCAGCAGCGCATGGCAGCGCGCGGCATCGACACGCTCCTCGCCGTCGATCCCGCCAACATGAATTACCTGACCGGCTATGACGGCTGGTCCTTCTATACGCCGCAGGCGGTGATCGTGGCGGAGAGGCAGGCGGAGCCGATCTGCATCACGCGCGGCATGGATGCGAACGGCGCGAAGCTCACCACCTTCCTCGACCACAGCAATATTATCGGCTATCCGGACCACTACGTCCAATCGACCGAGCGGCATCCGATGGATTACATCGCCGAGGTGCTGCGCCAGCGCCGGCTCGACCGCGGCACTATCGCCCTCGAAATGGACGCCTATTATTTCTCGCCGGCCGGCTACGAGGCGCTGAAGCGCCATCTGCCGAACGTCCGATTCGTCGATTCGGGCCAGCTCGTCAATTGGGTGCGTGCGGTGAAGTCGCCACGCGAGATCGCCTATATGAACGAGGCGGCGCGCATCATCGAGAAGACGATGCAGGTGGCGATCGACACGATCCGGCCGGGCGTGCGGCAATGCGACGCCGCCGCCGCCATCTCCGCCGCCTACATCTCCGGCACAGCGGAATTCGGCGGCGACTACACCGCCTTCGTGCCGATGCTGCCGACCGGAATCGGCACCTCGACCCCGCATCTCACCTGGACGGACCGCCGCTTCGTCCGCGGCGAGGCGACGATCATGGAGCTGGCGGCAAGCCGGCTCCATTACCACTGCCCGATGGCGCGCACGGTCTTTCTCGGCAAGCCGCCGCAGAAGATGACCGACACCGCGAAGATCGTCCTCGAAGGGACGGATGCGGCGCTCGAAGCGGCCAAGCCCGGCGCCACTTGCGAGGCGGTAGAGGCGGCCTGGCGCGCCGTCATCGCCCGCCACGGCATCGTCAAGGAGTCGCGCATCGGCTATTCCGTCGGGCTCAACTACCCGCCCGATTGGGGCGAGCACACGATGAGCCTTCGCCCCGGCGACAAGACGGTGCTCGAGCCCAACATGACCTTCCACGTCATTCCCGGCATCTGGATGGATGATTGGGGCATCGAGATCAGCGAATGCATCCATGTGACCGAGAGCGGCGCGCGGCGCTTCACCGATTTTCCGCGGAAGCTCTTCGTCACCGAGTGAGGACGGTCGCAGCCTCACCCATTGCGGCGCCCCTCATCGCGAGCCCGGCGGCGACGCAACCCAGCCTCTCCGCTTGCGGAGATGGATTGCCGCGCGCCGAACGCGATGACGATTCCGCAGAATCGGGGGACTGGTGCATCTTCGCCACATCTGGTGTCGATTTTTTCCACAGCCACGAAATATGGTTGCGCCGCCGCGGCGCTCTGGCAGAATTGCGGCGCTCTGGGGGCGAAACTGGTCGGGGGGGCGGAGAATTGGCCGACTTGATCGCCGCGAGTCAGGCAGTCTACAGCTCGCGACGCTGAAAAGCGCAATACCACTGACAAGAAAGCATCCGCCCTCATTCGGCGGAATGTGAAAGTTCGCAAGCAAAACGCCCAACCTCGAAGTGAGGTCGCCAGGTGTTGTCTTGGTTTGACTTCAATCTTTGCTTTCACACTGGCGCCCCGTATCGAAAGCAGATCTTTTAAGCCCAAAAATTGTCTTGCAATTAACCAAAGTTTGCTACATCTTGTTTGTCCAACCGCGGAGCTGCACTAAATCTTGAATGCTCGGCGGAGTGAAGAGGGGTAGGGAGCAGACGCATGCGTTTCGGACGTCGGTTCACCGTCGCGGGCCAGGATCCTTATGCCGGGATCGACTTCCGCAAGACGACAAGCGAGATCCGCAACCCGGACGGCTCGGTCGTCTTCCAGCTCGCCGATATCGAGGTGCCGGCGGAGTGGAGCCAGGTCGCCTGCGACATCCTCGCCCAGAAATATTTCCGCAAGGCCGGCGTGCCGGCGCGCCTCGTGGCGGTCGCGGAGCCCGACGTCCCGGCTTGGCTGTGGCGCAGCGTCCCGGATGAGGCGGCGCTTGCCGATTTGCCGCCGAAGAGCCGGAGCGGCGGCGAGAAGAGCGCGAAGCAGGTCTTCGACCGCCTCGCCGGGACCTGGGCCTATTGGGGCTGGAAGGGCGGCTATTTCGACGCCGAGGAAGATGCGCGCGCCTATTACGACGAGACGCGCTACATGCTGTGCCGCCAGATGGCCGCGCCCAACTCGCCGCAATGGTTCAACACCGGCCTCCACTGGGCCTACGGCATCGACGGCCCGGCCCAGGGACACTATTACGTCGACTACCGCACCGGCGAGCTCACGGCGTCGGAAAGCGCCTACGAGCACCCGCAGCCGCATGCCTGCTTCATCCAGAGCGTCGCCGACGACCTCGTCAACGAGGGCGGCATCATGGATCTCTGGGTGCGCGAGGCGCGGCTCTTCAAATACGGCTCGGGCACCGGCTCCAATTTCTCGAAGCTGCGCGGCGAGAACGAGAGGCTGTCGGGCGGCGGCCGCTCCTCGGGCCTCATGAGCTTCCTCAAGATCGGCGACCGCGCGGCCGGCGCCATCAAATCCGGCGGCACGACGCGGCGCGCCGCCAAGATGGTGACGGTCGACATCGACCATCCCGATATCGAGGACTATATCGACTGGAAGGTGCGCGAAGAGCAGAAGGTGGCGGCGCTCGTCGCCGGCTCCAAGCTCGCCGACAAGCATCTCAACCGCGTCATGGCCGCCTGCGCCGAAGGCGTGGGCGAGGCCCGCTTCGACCCGGCGCGCAACCCTGTGCTGAAGCGCGAGATCCGCGCGGCGCGCAAGGCGATGATTCCCGAGAATTTCATTCAGCGGGTCATTCAATTCGCGCAGCAGGGCTATACGCGGATCGACTTCCGCACCTACGATACGGACTGGGATTCAGAGGCGTACCTTACGGTCTCCGGTCAGAACTCGAACAATTCGGTCCGTCTCACCAACGATTTCATCGAACGTGTCCGCAGCAACGGCGAGTGGCACCTGACGCGCCGCACCGACGGCAAGATCGCCAAGACGGTGAAGGCGGCCGAGCTGTGGGAGAGGATCGCCTATGCCGCCTGGGCCTCGGCCGATCCCGGCGTCCAGTACGATACGACGATCAACGAGTGGCACACCTGCCCCGAGAGCGGGCGCATCAACGCCTCGAACCCGTGCTCGGAATACATGTTCCTCGACGACACGGCGTGCAACCTCGCCTCGCTCAATCTCGTCGCCTTCCGCAGCGCCGAGGGCGGCTTCGATGCGGAGGCCTTCGCGCATGCCGTGCGCCTCTGGACGGTGACCCTCGAAATCTCCGTCCTCATGGCCCAATTCCCGTCGAAGGAGATCGCGCGGCTTTCCTACGATTACCGCACGCTCGGCCTCGGCTACGCTAATATCGGCGGGCTCCTGATGGCCCTCGGCCTCGGTTATGACAGCGCCGAGGGCCGGGCGCTCTGCGCCGCGATCACGGCGCTGATGACCGGGACGAGCTATGCCGCCTCGGCCGAGATGGCGGAAGAGCTCGGCGCCTTCCCCGGCTTCGCCAAGAACCGCGAGGCTATGCTGCGCGTCATCCGCAACCACCGCCGCGCCGCTTATGGCGAGACAACCGGCTATGAGGGGCTGTCGATCCTGCCGGTGCCGCTCGACGCGGCGCATTGCCCCGATCCGCATCTCGTCGCCGCGGCGAAGGCGGCATGGGACGCGGCGGTCGAGCGCGGCACCGCGCATGGCTATCGCAACGCCCAGGTCACGGTGATCGCGCCCACCGGCACGATCGGCCTCGTCATGGATTGCGACACGACGGGGATCGAGCCCGATTTCGCCCTCGTCAAGTTTAAGAAGCTTGCCGGCGGCGGCTACTTCAAGATCATCAACCGCATGGTCCCGGCGGCGCTGAAGGCGCTCGGCTATGGCGAGGCGGAGATCGCCGCCATCGAGCGCTACGCCGTCGGCCACGGGACGCTCGACGGCGCTCCCGCAATCGACCATGCGGCGCTGCGCGCCAAGGGCTTCGGCGCAGACCAGATCGCCGCCGTCGAGAGCGGTCTTGCCGCCGCCTTCGACATCAAATTCGCCTTCAACCGGTGGACTCTGGGCGAGGCGTTCTGCACCGAGACGCTGGGCTTCACCGCGGCGCAGCTCGACGACCCCGCCTTCGACCTGCTCCCGGCGCTCGGCTTCACGCGCGCCGAGATCGAGGCGGCGAACACCTATTGCTGCGGCGCCATGACCCTCGAAGGCGCGCCGCATCTGAAGCCCGAGCACCTCCCCGTCTTCGATTGCGCCAACCCGTGCGGACGCAACGGCACGCGCGCGCTCTCGGTCGAGAGCCACATCCTGATGATGGCGGCGGCGCAGCCCTTCATCACCGGCGCCATCTCGAAGACGATCAACATGCCGAACGCCGCCACGGTCGAGGCCTGCAAGGACGCCTATATGCTGTCCTGGCGGCTTGGACTCAAGGCGAACGCCCTCTACCGCGACGGCTCCAAGCTGTCGCAGCCGCTCTCGGCTGCGCTCGTCGGCGACGACGAGGAGGAAGACGCGGTCGGCGAGCTGCTCGCCCAGCCGCCGGCGCAGCGCGCGCCCGTCATCGCCGAGCGCATCGTCGAGCGGGTGGTGGAGCGCGTCGTCGAGCGCCACCGCGCCGAGCGGCGCCGCCTTCCGCACCGCCGCAAGAGCTATACCCAGAAGGCGATCGTCGGCGGGCACAAAGTCTATCTCCACACCGGCGAATACGAGGATGGCAGCCTCGGCGAAGTCTTCATCGACATGCACAAGGAGGGCGCCGCCTTCCGCTCGCTGATGAACAACTTCGCCATCGCCATCTCGATCGGTCTGCAATACGGCGTGCCGCTCGAGGAGTTCGTCGAGGCCTTCACCTTCACGCGCTTCGAGCCCTCGGGCATGGTCGAGGGCAACGACGCCATCAAGATGGCGACCTCGATCCTCGACTATATCTTCCGCGAGCTCGCCATCTCCTATCTGGGGCGCAACGATCTGGCGCATGTGCAGCCGGCCGACCTCATGCCCGACACGGTCGGCAAGGGCGTCAGCAAGGAGAGCCTGCCCGAGGCCGATGACGGCGGGCGCAAGGAGATCGCGGCGGTCATGCAGCGCGTCGCCTCCAACGGCTATGTGCGCAACAAGCTGACCGTGCTCCAGGGCGGCGGGCGCGGCGCAGCGACGGCGAGCCTCGAGATGGCGGGCGCGGCGCCCGGCACATTCGTCGCGGCAACGGCGGCGGCCACCAGCCTCGCCGCCGGCTTGCAGGCGACGACGGCGCTCGCCACCGCGGACAGCCGGATCGCGCAGATCCGCGCCGCCCGCATGAAGGGTTACGAGGGCGACAGTTGCGGCGAATGCGGCAACTTCACCCTGGTGCGGAACGGAACCTGCCTCAAATGCGACACCTGCGGCGGCACTAGCGGCTGTAGTTGAGCGCAACCGGCACCGATCCAATCCTCCCGGTCGGTTCCGCGTATTGAGGCAGAAATTCGGGGTGCGGCCAAAACCGCACCCCCTTTTTTTGCGGTTTCGCAGCCGATTCCAAACGATGACAGTAGTTGACGATGAAACGTCGTCACCGAGACTAGTCTGAAGGCGGAGAGGGCAATGCGGGTGCTGAACGCGTCGGCGCGTCTTCCGTCGCTCCTCGCGCTACTTGTCCGTTGGTACCAGAAAAAGCCGAAGGCGAATTCTCGCGAGTTGTTCGCCGAACGCGAAGCGAGGGTGCCCAGCTTGTCACCACGTGCAGCAGGCGGCCGGTCGTGATCCTTTCCGCCGAGAAGTACGTCTCGCTCAGCTAGAACCGGCCGAGCAGCTTCCTCGCTCTTCTGCAGCCAGGGCCGGATTTCGAGCCGCGCCGGGCGGCACTTCCGGCATTTTGCCGGCTCCGGCATTCGGAATCTTGATCCGTGGAGGGCGGCGCCGGTAGTCAGCTCCGCCGATGATCGAGATAAGCCGTAAGAACTCGGGAGGCGCCGCAGCACCCTAAACGATCAGCGTGTCGTTGACGTGCCATTCGACGGAGGCGCGCTCGCCGGCGGCGCGCGGCCTCACCGCGAAGCGGTGCTGCTGCTTCAGGACCAGAGTGGGCCCGCCCTCGATATCGAGCGTGTAGCGATGCATCTCGCCGACGAACGAGACCTCGCGCACGCTGACGGCAAGGCTGTTGACCTCGCCCGCGCGATGTCGCCCGTCATCGTCGCGGAAGGCAAGCTTCTCCGGGCGAATCGCGAGCATGACCGTCGCGCCCGCCGGGGGTGGCGCCGCTGAAATCGCCGTAACGTTTGCGCCCGCGATGCCGACCGTCACGGCATCGCCGCGGCTGTCGAGGACGGTGCCTTCGAGGAAATTCGATTCGCCGATGAAGCTCGCGACGAAACGGTCGGCGGGGCGATCGTAGAGCTCCGACGGGCTGCCGAGCTGGGCGATGCGCCCTTCGTTCATGACGGCCACCCGATCGGACATGACGAGCGCCTCGCGCTGATCGTGGGTGACGTAGATGAAGGTGATGCCGAGGCGGCGATGAAGGTGCTTCATCTCGAGCTGGAGCTCTTCGCGGAGCTTCTTGTCGAGCGCGCTCAACGGTTCGTCCATGAGGAGGACGCGCGGCTTGAAGATGATGGCGCGGGCGAGCGCGACGCGCTGCTGCTGGCCGCCCGAGAGCTGCCGCGGGTAGCGGCCTTCATAGCCGCGCAGGCGCACGGTCTCGAGAGTCTCGGCGACGCGGCCGGCGATCTCGGCCTTGGCGATGCCGCGCTGCTTCAGCGCGAAGCCGATATTCTCGGCGACCGTCATGTGCGGAAAGAGCGCGTAGTTCTGGAACACCATGCCAATGCCGCGGCGGTAGGGCGGAACGGCGACGATCGGCTGCCCGTCGATATAGATCTCGCCCGCGTTCGGGTAATCGAAGCCAGCGATCATCATGAGGGTCGTCGTCTTGCCCGAACCGCTCGGACCGAGGAGCGTGATGAACTCTCCGGGTTCGATCCCGAGGTTGAGCTCCTTGACCGCGGCGACAGAGCCGAAGCTCTTGGAGACGTTCTCCAGCCGAACGGCGGCGCCGGCGAAGCCCGAGATTCCGATTTTGGATTCGCCTTCCATGGCGGGTACACCATTCCTCCCGTCGGGAATGGTAGTGCAACAGTGACGCCGGCACCATGGTCCGGCCGCGGCAGCGCAGCGGGGGCGGATTGACGAAGCGTCCCTGCCGGCTATCGTCAATGCACATGCGCGACGGGGAAGGCAGATGATGGCAGGAGCGGCCAAGCGAGTCCGGCGCGCCTCGCGCCCGCGGCTCACGCATCCGGCGCTGGTGCTGCCGCTCCTCGCCTATCTCGCGGCGTTCTACGCCTACCCGGTCGCGGCGATGATGTTCCGCAGTATCGCCGAGCCGCACTGGACGCTCGACAATTTCCGCAAGATCGTCGAGACGCCGGTCTTTCTCTATGTGCTCTGGCTGACCTTCCGCATCGCCTTCGTCGTCACCATTGCCGCGCTGCTCCTCGGCTTTCCCGTCGCCTATCTGCTGGCGCGCATCGACCGCACGAAATCGAACCTCCTCATGATGCTGGTGCTGCTGCCCTTCTGGACGAGCATCCTGGTGCGCACCTATGCCTGGATGGTGCTGCTCGGGCGCGAGGGCATCGTCAACCAGTTCCTCCTCTGGATCGGCGCCACCGATGCGCCGATCCGCCTCCTCAACACCACCTTCGCCGTCTATGTCGCGATGGTGCACATCCTGCTGCCCTTCATGATCCTGCCGCTCTATAGCGTCATCCGCGGCATCGACGGCAATCTGATGCGCGCGGCGGAGGGCCTGGGCGCGACGCCGCTCGGCGTCTTCCGCCAGATCGTGCTGCCGCTGTCGTTGCCCGGGATCGCGGCGGGATGCCTTCTCGTCTTCATCCTCGCCCTCGGCTTCTTCATCACGCCGGCGCTCGTTGGCGGTCCCCGGGACCTCATGATCGCCGTCCTCATCCAGCAGCAGGTCGAGCTCTTCAACTGGCCCTTCGCCTCGGCGCTCGCCGTACTGCTGCTGGCCTCGGCGCTGCTCGCCTTCGCCGCCATCGCAAAGCGCCTCGGCCTCGAAGAGGCGATCGGCCGTGCCGCGCGCTAGGCGGTCGCGACAGGCGCAGCGCCGCGGCACGAGCCGAGGGCTCACCCTCGTCGCCGGCCTCGTCTTCCTCTACCTTCTTCTCCCGATCCTGATCGTCATCCCGGTGTCGTTCTCGTCCGGCAGCTATTTGGGATTCCCGCCGCCGGGCTTCAGCCTGCGCTGGTATCACAACTTCTTCGGCCGCGCCGATTGGCTCGGCGCCGCCTCTCTCAGCCTATGGATCGGCGGCGCCGTCATGGTGCTCTCGACCGCGCTCGGCACGCCGGCGGCGATCGCGCTCGTTCGCTCGAACTTCCCCGGGAGGAATCTTCTCGTCGGCTTCATCATCTCGCCGCTGATCGCGCCGGTGATCATTGTGGCGATCGGCCTTTATTTCTTCTATGCGCGGCTCGGCCTGGTCGGAAATCCGTTCGCTCTCGTCATCGCCCACACCTGCCTTGCCGTGCCTTTCGTCGTCATCAATGTCTCCGCGGCGCTGCAAGGCTTCGATGAACGCCTCGAACATGCCGCGATGAATCTCGGCGCGACGCCGTGGCGCACCTTCTGGCAGGTCACCTTCCCCATCATCCGCCCCGGCATTCTCGCCGGCGCGCTCTTCGCCTTCATCAGCTCCTTCGACGAGCTCGTCGTCGCGCTCTTCGTCTCGGGCAGCACCGCCGTGACCTTGCCGCGCAAGATGTGGGACAGCATCCGCTTCGAGATCGATCCGACGATTGCCGCCGTGTCGACGATCCTCATCGTGCTGGCGAGCGCGATTTTCCTCAGCGCTGAGCTGCTGCGCCGCCGCTCCGAACGGTTGCGCTCCGCGGCGCCGCTCCCGGAGCCCTCGGCGAAGGAGGCTTTGCCGGACGGGGCGACTGTGATTTGATGGCCGGCGCTGGTCGCCGACGCTGACGGAGACCGTCGCCGAGCTCGCGACCCAGGCCAAAGAATGGGGAGGAAACTCGATGCGCGACGATCGACAGCTTCTTGATTTCTTGTTCTCTCTTTCGGAGCAGTCGCCGCATGCGGCGGATTACACGCGGCGCAACTTCCTGCGCCTCGCCGCGCGGCTCGGGCTCGGCGTCGGCGCCGCGGCGGCGTTCAGCCGCATGCTGGGTCCGCCCTTGGCGCTCGCCGCGGCGCCGCCGGCGCTGCCCGAGATCACCTCCATTCCCGACCGCCTCAAGGGCAGCGGGGTCGTGCGCGTCTGCTCCTATGGCGGCGCCTTCCAGGATGCGCAGCGCAAGGCCTATTTCGAGCCCTTCGAGCGCCTCTCCGGCATCAAGGTGATCGAGTCCCAGGGCCCGGATCCGGTCAAGCTCAAGGCGATGGTCGACACCAAGAACGTCGAGTACGACGTCGGCGAATTCGACCGCGCCAGCGTCATCAACCTCGAGAAGAAGGGCGACTACTGGGAGCCCATCGACTACAGCCTCGTCGACACCGCCAACATCGACAAGGCATTCCAGTACAAATACGCGCTCGACATGCTGCCCTACGCGCAGACCTATGCCTATCGCGCCGACGTCTTCAAGGAGGCGAAGCCGCAGAGCTGGGCGGATTTCTGGGACACCGAGAAGTTCCCGGGACCGCGCACCATGCCGGCGGGGTCCGGCGGCCTCACGCCCTTCCTCGAAGCCGCGGTGCTGGCCGAGGGGGCGCCGATGGACAAGATCTATCCGATCGACATCGACAAGGCCTATGCGAGCCTCGCCAAGATCAAGCCCGCCGTCGTCAAATGGTGGGAGGCGGGCGCGGTTCCGGCGCAAATGCTGAACGACAAGGAGGTCGTCATGGGCGTCGCCTGGAACGGCCGCATCGCCGCCATCCAGGCGAATGGCGCCCCCGTCGAGATCGGCTGGCGTCAGGGCGCGCTCCGCACCGATGCCTGGGCCGTGCCGAAGGGCGCCGCCAACCGCGACAACGCCATGAAGTTCACCGCCTTCATCACCATGCCGATCCCGCAGGCGCGGCTGTCGATGCTGATCCCCTACGGCTTCGTCAACAATGTCGCGGCCGAGCATCTGCCGGCGGAGCGCCTCGCCGTGCTGCCGACGGCGCCCGCCATCAAGAAGCAGATGTTCATCTATGATTCGCAGTGGTGGGCCGACAACCGCGACAAGGTCATCGAGAGATGGTCGAGCTGGCTCCTGCAGTAGCTTCGGAGAGAGGTCTCGTCCCATGCCCCAGCTTTCGAAGCAGAAGCAATTCGTGCTCGCCTGGCTCGACGAGCAGGCGCGGCGATTTTCCGACTGGCACCTCAAGATCTGGAACTACGCCGAGCCGGCCTGGCGCGAATACAAATCGGCGAAGGCCTATTGCGACCTGCTGCGCGCCGAAGGGTTCACGGTCGAGGAGGGTTCGGGCGGCATGCCGACCGCCTTCGCCGCAAGCTGGGGCAAGGGCGGCCCGGTGCTCGGCAGCTATGCCGAATACGACGCCGTGCCCGGCAATTCGCAGCAGGTCGTCCCGCACCAGGCGCCGCGGCCGGGACTGCACCCCTGGGCCGCGGGACACACCGATCCGCATTCCGCCCTCGGCACGACGGCGCTCGCGGGCGTGCTCGCCGCCAAGGCGGCGATGGAGAAATTCGGCCTCGCCGGCACGCTGAAATTCTTCGGCGAGCCCGCCGAGAAGGTCTGCGGCTCGAAGCCGGTGCATGCGGCCAAGGGCTATTTCGACGGCGCCGACGCCTTCATCTCCTACCATCCGCACTTCACGAACACGGCGATCTGGGACACGCAATGCGGCTCCTATTGGAGCGCCGTCTTCACCTTCGAGACGCTGGCGCCCGAGACCTGGATCGACAAGAGCCTTGTCCCGACGCGGCACACCTCGCACGCGGCGGCGCGCTGCCCCGGCGCCATCGACGCGCTCTGCCTCATGTATACGATGACGAAATACACGAAGGAGGCGATGTTTCCGCATACCGGCACCTGGACGGTCAACGAATTCGTCCTCGCCGCCGGGGATGCCAGCTCCGACAACCTGCCGCCGCGCTTCAGCCAGATTCAATATGCCTGGCGCTCGCCGATGCTCGGCATTCAGCAGCAGATCTACAACGTCCTCGCCAACAACGCGCGCCACGCCGCCGCCGCGACCGGCTGCCAGGCTTCGGTGCGCTGGGTGACGAAGACGCGCGTCGGGCTCACCAACCATGCGATGGCGGCGCTCGCCTTCGCCAATATGGAGCTCGTGGGCGCCCCGAAATTCGGCGAGGAAGCGCGCGAATTCGGCCGCAAGATCCAGGCCAATCTCGGCATCGAGCCGATGGAGAATCCCTTCATCGCGGATGCCGAGCGGCTGATGCCGCCGCAGGAATACGAGGCCTATCTGCGCCGGGCGCTGCCCGCCTGGCAGCTCAACTACACCTCGGACGATTACGTCGACTATAGCTGGCACGCCCCGACCGTGCGGCTGCTGACGATGCGCCCGCGGCTGCGGCCGCCGAATGAGAGCTACGAGTATCCCGCCTGGGTGAACAATGCGCTGGGCGGGCTGCCGGCGGCGATCGATCCCGGCATCATGCTCGGCGCGAAGACGATCGCCGGGACCCTCATCGACCTCCTGACCGAACCCGAGACGCTGCGTCGCGCGCAGGACGAGTTCAAGGAGCGGACGGGCGGCGGCATCGGCGGCACGAAATGGGTGGCGCCGCTGCTGCCGCGCGACTTCGCGCCGCCTGTCGATCTGCGCTGGCCCGAATATATCGAGACGGTGCGCGGGCGCGAGTGGTGGCTGCCGACGCCGGCCGCCGGATCGGGGGCGGGCGAGCCGCTCTGATTTGCGGGCGCACCAAAGAGGAATTCTCTCCCCGAGGGGAGAGGGGATCAGCGCGCCGGCTGGACGGAACGCGATAGCTCTGCCCGGAAGCAAAGGGAGAGGTTCGGGAGGGCCTGACCGCAGCAGGCCGCAGTCTTACCCGAACGCGCTCTTGTACCAGGGCTTCTTCTTGATGAGCTGCAGGCCGAACTGGCCCTGAAGGTTGGCGATCTGTCGCGTATCGCGCGCCCGCCTGACGTTCTGCTCCTGCGCCTCGATCGCCTTGAGCAGGCGGGCTGCCGTCGCATCCTTGGCGAGGGCCTCGGGCTTGCCGGCGAACTTCGCCGCGTATTTGTCGAGCGCGTCGGTGAGCTGTTGGAGCTTCAGGAGGTCGGCCGCTTTGCCTTCGTCATCCTCCATCGCATGCACGGTCCGCTCTTCGCCGCGCTTCATCGGCGTGCCGTGATCGTCGACGAGCTGATTGTTGGCGGTGGCGCTGGCTCCAGGATAGCCGATGACGGAGAGCTTCGTGTAGCCGCTTTTCTTCAGAAGATCCCAGACCTGCTTGGCGAACGCGTCGTCCTGCTTCTCGCCCTCGGGTCCGCCCGCCGCGGTGAAGCAGCCGGCGAGATAGATCTTTCCGCCGTAATTCTTGCCGATGTTCTTCTTCTTGTCCGGGTTGCCGGTCAGGATCGCGACGATCTGCTGCGGCGTCTTCATCCCGAGCTTGGCGCCGATGACCCGCCCGGGCAGGATCTTCGGCGTGCCGTGGGCGGTCAGCACGATATCGCCCGTGACGCCGCCGAAATCCGCGTTGGCGTCCGTCTGCGGCTTGACCCCGAGCTTGTTGCCATAGACCTTGGCGGCGGTTTTGATCGTGTCGTCGGATTTGTCGTCGTGCACGTTGACGACGGCGTGCTTTTTCTTCTCGGCGAGAGTTTTCTTTATCTTGACATAATCTTTGACGACGACGGCTTCCTTGACGAATTTCTTGTCGGCCGTGTCCCTGACCTGAAAGAGAAGATCGTTGCCTGCGATCCCCGCGATTGCATAGGGGGCCTTGACGTTCTTGTCCTTCTTCACCGCATCGACGAGGCTCTTCGCGGCGCTCTCCTTGACAGGCAGTCCCTGTGCCTCGAGCCCGCTGCTGAGGAGGTCGGCGGCAACCGCGGCGACGAGCTTGCCGCCGTCATATTGGGCCAGCTTGACCTGGCTGCCGTCCTTCTTTCCATAGATCACGACGTTGATGTCTTTGGCCATGCCGCGGTCTCCCTCGCATCGTCGGCGGCTCGAAAAGCCTCTTCCCCTCCGAGCGCCCCGAAGTCAGCTCGGCTTGGCGCCGAGGCACGCAGAGAGTGTGGCGCCGATTGGCCGTTCGAACAAGCGTAGACTTGCGGTTGCACAGCGTCTCGACAGCGAAAGTTTTGGCTGGACCTCCTCCCTCCTCTGCCCTGCCCTGCGGCGCATCCTTCTCCAGCTCAGGCCGCCCGGATCTCGGCGAGGAAGCGGTCGACCTCGCTGCCGAGCGTCTCCGACTGCCGCGCGAGCTCGCCCGCCGCGGCGAGCACCTGTCCCGCGCTCTCGCCGGTCTCGGCCGCCGCCTTCGTCACCTCCGAGATATTGGTGCCGATGACGGCGGCGCCCGCCGCCGCCTGCTGGACGTTGCGCGAGATTTCCTGGGTGGCGGCGCCCTGTTCCTCGACGGCCGAAGCGATGGTGGTCGCGATGGTGTTCACTTGATCGATAATGGCGGCGATGCCCTTGATCGCCGTCACCACCTCGTTGGTGGCGGATTGGATCGAACCGATTTGAGCGGCGATCTCGTCCGTCGCCTTGCCGGTCTGCGTCGCGAGGCTCTTGACCTCGCTGGCGACGACGGCGAAGCCCTTGCCGGCCTCGCCGGCGCGGGCGGCCTCGATCGTGGCATTCAGCGCCAGCAGATTCGTCTGGCTCGCGATGTCGCTGATGAGCGAGACGACGACGCCGATCTTCGCCGCGGCCTCGGCCAGCACCTGCGACGTCTTGTCGATCTGGCCGACCTTCTCGACCGCCTCGCCGACGATCCGGGTCGACTGGTCGACTTGCCGCGCGATCTCTGTGATCGAGCCGGCGAGCTCCTCCGCGCCTGCGGCGACGGCCTGCACCCGGGCCGAGGACTCGTCATAGGCGGAGACGACCTCGCTCGATTGCCGGCTCGTCGCTTCGGCTGTCGTCGACATCGAGCGCGCGGACGCCTCCATCTGGCCCGCCGCGCTCGACAGCATCTCGACGACCTGCTTGACGCTGCCTTCGAAGCCGGCGGCGAGCTGCAGCATGGCGGCGCGGCGTTCCGCATCGGCCTTCTGCTTCATCTCTTCTTGCTCGGCACGCAGGCGTTTCGCGTCGATCATGCCCTGCCGGAAGACCTCGATCGCCTTCGCCATGGTGCCGATCTCGTCCCGCCGCCCCGCCCCGGCGATGGCGAGGTCGAGCTCGCCTTCGGCAAGGCGGCGCATCACCAGCGTGATCGCCTTGATGGGACGCGCGATTCCGCGACCGATCACCCAAGCGAGGGCGGCACCGAGCAGCAGCGCGGCCGCGACGATGGCGATCGCTGTGCGGTGCATGTTCCGGAGGAAGCTCTCGACCTCGGCGGAGAGCGCCTTCTCCTCGTCCGAGGCCGAGGCACGCACGGTTTCGGACAGCCGCGTGATCTCGGCGCCGCCTTTCTCGAGCACCTCGGCATTGAGGGCGTCGCGCTGCTGCACGAGGCCGATGACCTCGCCGAGCGCCGCCTCGTAGGCGGGAAGCGTCTTCAGAAGCTGCGCCGCCGCGTCCTGCTGCGCCGGATCGTCGAGCTTCGAGACGAGATCGGAGGCGACGCGGTAGATGTCCTTGAGCGCGGCCTTCGCGGCGGTCGCCACGGCGGGATCGCCGAGATCGAGGAAGCGGGTGATCTGCGAGCGCGTGTTGAACAACTTTTCCTGCGTCACGCCGGCGTAGTAGGCGTTCTCGAAATTGCCCTCGGCGAAGGCGGCCTGGTTGATGTCGTTGAGCTTGCCGCGCATCGATTCCGCGAGGTCATTGAGGCGCTTCGTCACCTCGGCCCGCTTCTTCATCAGCTCGACGATCTTGACGAAGCCGGCGCGGTACGCGTCAGTCGCCTTCTCCATCGCCTCGAAGGTGGCGCCGCGCTCGGTCCCGGCCGCGGCCGCCTTCGCGGCGCCGACATCCTTCTTCACCGCGTCATGCGCCTTCGCGATCTGCGCCAGCAGCTCGGGCCGGCCGCTGTCGAGATATTCGCGCACCTTGCGCTGGAGCCCCGCCATCTCCTCCCCGATATCACCGACGAGGCGGACATCGGCGGAGATCGCCTGCGAGGCCGTGAGCTTGGCGACGAGGCTGCCGAAGCCGATGGCGCCGCCGCCGGCGAGCAGCAGAAGCAGCAGCAGCACGCAGCCGAAGCCGAGCGCGACTCGCTGGAAGATGCTGAGCGAGACCGCGCCGATGAGACGCTTCACCATTTCGATCACCCTCGATTTCCGAGACCGCGCCGGCGCCATAGCGATGCCGGCGAAATGACGCTGGCGAGCGGCCGCCGGCCGGCGATGCGGCCGGCGGCCAAGCGAGCTGCCGAGACCTAGTCCTTGAAGGCCGCGGCGGGCAGCGCCTTGACCGTGCCCACCGGGCTTTGCAGCTTGCGCGCCGCAAGCGCCTCGCGCGCGGCCTGGTCGGAGACCGCACCGTCGCGCAACGTCTCGGCCGGCACGCGGTGGAGGCCGAAGAGGAAGGCGGTATCGGCCTTCACAATCTGGTCCATCTTCGGCGTGATGACGAAGTCGAGCGCCATCCGCTCCGGGCTGCCGCCGACGGCAGCGGGATAGTCGCCATAGAGCGCCGTCCACATGATCTTCTTGGTATAGCCCTCACCGCCTTCCTTCTCGGCCATCGCCGCGATCTCCATGGCGTTCTTGGGATCGGCGAGGAAGAGCTGCGCGTCGAGCTCGGCCTCCATCCAGCCTTTGACGACATCGGGCCGCGCCGCCATCAGATCCTGGCGCATGACGATGAAGCCGGCATCGGACTCATGGAAGTCGACGCCGCTCGCGACCCGGCGGGCGATGCCGTCGGCGAGGAACTTCGCCGGGATGGGCTCCCACAGCACCGCGGCGTCGAGCTTGCCATCCCTGAAATTCTTGGCGATCGCATCGGCGCCCTGGTTGAAGTACTTCGCCGGCTTGACGTCGAGCTTCTGGAACACGGTCCGCGCGAAGCGGTCGGTGCAGCTCCCTTGCGGCGAGGCGACGATCTTGCCGTCGAACCATTTCACCGCCTCTTCCGGCGACTTGAACTCGGGCGCGTCCTTCTTGACGAGGAAGACGTTGCACTGCTGCTGCGAGCTGCCCGCCACGCCGACGATTCGGATGTCGGCGACCTCGGGCTTCGAGCTGGCGACGATCGCCGGCATGTCGCCCATATAGCCGATCTGCTGCTTGCCCGCGATCATCTGGCCGACGAGCACGCTGCCCTGGAGCCCGGGCTCGAAGGTCACCTGCGAGCCGGCCGGCAGATGCTGCTTCCAGAACTCCTTGCTCTTCATGACGACCGCCGACCAGGCCTCGGTATAGAAAGGCTGAAAGCCGACGGTCAGCTTGATCGGCTCGCCGGGCTTGCCGAAACCTTCCTCGGCGGCCACCGGCAGCGCGGCCATCAGCAGCGCCGCCGAGACCGCGGCGGCGCAGTAACGATGAATGTGCATGAGTTGCCCCCGTGCAAATGATCGTGGGCAGCATACACCAATGCGACTTAAAGTTGCGTAAACGAAGACTTCGCGACTTCATACGCATTGTTGATACGCTGATAGAACGGCTTTATTCGCCCCGGCGAGCGCGCGCCCCGCCCTGGCTCAACGGAGCTCATCGATCACGGCGAGGAGGGCGTCGAGGCCGGCGGCGCCGAGCTTGCGCGAGCGCGCGGGCGACCAGCCGGTGCGCTCATTCGGCGTGTCCGCCGTATCCTTGAACGGCATTTCGAGCGTCATCGAAAGGCAATCGAAGCGCTCGGCCACCCAGTTGCCGCAGAGCGTCATATTGGCGCTGCCGGGCTTGCCTTCGGCATGGCCATGGATGGTCTGGAAATCGGGATTGGCTCGGCGCAGCGCCGCGGCATAGCCCTGATGGAGCAGGCGCAGGCGCTCGCTCGCGGACGGAGTGCCCGCCGTGCTGATGAGGAAATTGTGCGGGACCGTCTCATCGCCATGGACGTCGAGGCAGAAATCGACGCCGCTCGCCTCCATCGCCTGACGCACGAGGAACACCTCGGGACTCCGCTCGAGGCTCGGGCTCTGCCATTCGCGGTTGAGGTTGGCGCCGGCGGCATTGGTGCGCAGATGGCCGCGCCGGCTGCCATCCGGGTTCATATTGGGAACGATGTTGAAGGCGGCGCGCTTCAGCGCCTCGCGCGCCAGCGGATCGTCGGCGTCGAGGAGGCGAGCGAGGAAGCCCTCCATCCACCACTCGGCCATGGTCTCGCCCGGATGCTGGCGGCCGACGATCCAGCAGACGCGCTTGCCGGCGCCCGGCTCGCCGATGCGCAACAGGTCGAGATCCTGCCCGTCGAGCGTCGAGCCGAGAACATCGAGGCGGACGGCGGGATTGGCGAGGCATCGCGCCACGAGGTCGGCATGGCGCTCCATCGAATAGGGCGCGAAATAGGCATAGTAGACGGCGTCGCATTCCGGCCGGTGACGGATCGTCAGCGCCGTTCCATCGTAGCTTGTCGGCACGCGGAACCAATCGGCGCGGTCATAGGAGGCGACGGCGCGGTAGCCGTGCCAGCCCTCGGCATAGGCGGCGCCGCCGGCATTGGTCAGATGGAGCACGCAATCGCATCCCTTGGCGCCGGTCAGGCGGAAATAGAACCACTGGTAGAAGTCGGAATGCGCGTCCTTGTTGATGGCGAGGCGGATATTCTGCGGATCATCGCAGGCAAGGCAATGGATGTTGCCGCCATCGAACTGACTGCTGATCCGCATGCCGGGCCTCCCTCATCTCTCCGTCCCCGCGACTATAATCCGGAGGCGCCGGCCGCGAAAACCTCAGCCCGCCGGGCGCAGACCGAGCAACGGCCCCAACGCCCCGAAGGGCAGCCTCACCATGTGCTGCGGCGCCGCGAAGAGCGCGGCGTCGAGCGGGCCCTTGCGAATGTGCGAGAGCCGCATCGTGACGGGCGTCGGATCGCCGCCGCCGGCCGGCGTGTACATGCCGTCGAGACGCATCGGGATGCCCTCCCGCGTCAACCAGAGATAGCCATCGACCATGGCGCCGTTCCGCGCCGTGTGCTCGATGCGGTATTTGGTCGTGGCGTAGCCGTCCACGCTCTCCGTGCCCAGGGGCGTCGACAGCAGGCTGTCGTCGCGCAGCTCGTCGAGAACCGGGGCGAAGCCGAATTCGACATAGGAGTTGATCCCCGGCAGGATGAGCCAGCCTCGCGCCTCGGCGCCGTGGAGGATGATGACCTGCTCCACCCCTTCGATCGCCTGCTCATGCCGCTGCGCGCCGGGTTCGGAATAGAGCTTCCCGATGAAGGTGCGGCCGCCGACGGTCAGGGTGCGGTCGGCGCTGAAGGAAATCCCGGGATCGCCGAGGATGCGCGCGCCGGCGGGCGGCGGCGCAAGGGCAAGGAGAACGGCAAGCAGGACGAAGAGACAGGTGCGGCGCATGGGAACCCTCGTCGGATGACGCGCCGGCTTTAGCCGAGGAATCGGGCGGATTCGCGGCAGCGCCGCGGCGGCAATGCAAGCGCTAGAGCACGCGCCGCAAGAGCGGGGTTTGGCGGGCGATGACGGCGGCGAAGACAAAGCTCGCGGCCGCCCCCATCATCGAGGCCGCGACAAATTTCACAGGCGGCGCCGCGTGCCAGGTATGGAGGAGACGCGTGACGGCAATCAGAATCGGCGGGTGAACGACATAGACGGCGAAGGCATTGGCCGAGAGGAACCGCGCGAGCCGGCCCTGCGCATCCCAGAGGGCGCTGTAGAGCGTGAGGAGGCCGAGGCTGAAGGAGACGCACACCCAAGCCTCCCACAGCGCCTTCGCCGCCGCCTGCCAGGTCCAGCCGCCGGCATAGGCCGAGAGCTCGCCGTGCAGCGCCCCGCCGAAGCCGATGATCGCCGCCCATCCGAGGATGCCGAGGAGCACCCCGAAGGCCGCCCATTTCGCCCCGGCCGCAGCGCTGAGCCGCTCCGGCCAGCCGGTGCGCTGCGCGTGCAGCCCGGCCGCGAACATCAGAACGTATTGCGGGAAGTCGCCGAGCTGCATGTTGAGGACCGCACGGCCGCTCGGGCAGAGGAGGCGCAGGGCGAAGGTCGTGCCGGCCATCGCCAGGATGAAGGCAATGATGCGTCCCGGCCCGGGATCGCGTGCCGAGCCGTGGCGGCGCCGCGGCGAGGCGACGGCGGCAAGCGCCGCATAAAGGGCCGAGAAGACGAGGAGGGCAAGGCAGAACCAGAGCGGGCCCGATTCGCTGAAGACTTCGCCGTCGGCGATATGGCCGAGCCATTCCCTGGCGAAGGAAGAAGGCGGCGAGGGACGCCAGGATCCGGCGACGAAGTATTGCGTCACCGGGCCGATGGCCAGCATGTAGAGCAGCGTCGGAACGCCGAGCCGGATGGCGCGGTCGCGGAGGAACGCCGCCGCGCCCTTGCGCAGGAGCGAGGCGCGGGAGAAATAGCCCGAGACGGCGAAAAGCAGCCCCATGAAGAAGGCCTGCAAGAAGGATTGGTAGGTGCCGAACCCCAGCGCCGTCAGCGGGTCGACCCGCCCGTGATCCGCGTAATACCAGTTTCCGAAGGGCGAATAGGTGTCGGCGGCATGCATGCTGATGACGAGCACGATCATCGACCAGCGCAGATTGTCGATGAAAAGGCGCCGCGGACGGACCGCGCGCGGCGGGGCTTCCGCCGCTTCGCGCCCGGCCGGCAAGGCGGCGTCGACCACAATGCGGCTCATGCGAACGCCCCCTTTCGCTTTCAGCAAAACCGCTTGCGAATGACCCGCTCGACGGGAGTTGCCGGCCGCCTTCTATCCATTCTGGTGCAGCTTGACAAGCGAGCCGGCAAATGCGTCTCAACGGCGCCCCCGGCCGCCCGCCCGACGCCTTGCGATCGAGGATGGTGGATTCCCCCTCGCCAGACGCTATTCTGCGGTTTTGGACGAGATGTCGACAGGAGTCGTTGGAATGGCCGGACGGATCGAAGCGCGCTTGGTGGAGCTCGGGATCGTGCTGCCGAAGGCGGGGGCGCCGCTCGCCAATTACGTGCCGTTCGTGCGCAGCGCCAACCTCCTCTTCATCGCCGGCCAGATCTGCCAATGGGAGGGCGAGCGGCGCTTTGTCGGCAAGCTCGGCGGCGGCCTCACCCTCGAACAGGGCGTCGAGGCGGCGCGGCTCTGCGGGCTCAATATCCTGGCGCAAGCAAAGGCCGCGCTTGCCGGCGATCTCGATCGGGTCCGCCGCTGCGTCAAGCTCGGCGGCTTCGTCAATTCGGCGCCCGATTTCGCCGACCAGCCGAAAATCATCAATGGCTGCTCCGACCTGATGGTCGCGGTGTTCGGCGATGCCGGGCGCCATGCGCGCACGGCGGTGGGCTGCACCCTGCCCTTCGACGTCGCGGTCGAGATCGACGCTGTCTTCGAGGTCGAGTGAGGCAAGCCGTGGAGAGGGGGCGCGATGGCTGACGGCGACCGCGCTGTCACCGTCCGCGCCCTCCGCGGCATCGCCGAGATTGCCGCGGCCGAGTGGGATGCCTGCGCCGGCGGCGACAACCCCTTCGTCTCGCACACCTTTCTGCAAGCCCTCGAGGAAAGCGGATCGGCGACGGCAGAGACCGGCTGGCTGCCGCAGCATCTCGCGGTCGAGGACGCGGATGGGCGGCTCCTAGCCGCGGCGCCTCTGTACCTCAAGAGCCACTCCTATGGCGAATACGTCTTCGACCATGGCTGGGCGGCGGCTTACGAGCGTGCCGGCGGGCGCTATTACCCCAAGCTGCTCTGCGCCGTGCCCTTCACGCCGGTCACCGGGCCGCGCCTTCTCCTCCGCCCCGATGCGCCCGCCGCCGTCGCCGACGCGCTCATCGCGGCGATGGTGGAGTTGGCGCGGCGGCACAAGCTGTCCTCGGTGCATGTCACCTTCCCGCGACCCGCGGATCGCGACCGCCTCGCCGCCGCCGGCTTTCTCATCCGGACGGGCCAGCAATACCATTGGGAAAACCGTGGTTATGCCGGCTTCGACGATTTCCTGGCGGCGCTGAATTCGCGCAAGCGCAAGGCGATCCGGCGCGAGCGGCGCGACGCGCTCGCGGGCGGGCTCTCGGTGCATACCCTCACCGGCTCCGCCATCGAGAAGCGGCATTGGGACGCCTTCTTCCGCTTCTATATCGCGACCTCGGATCGGAAGTGGGGATCGCCCTATCTCAACCGCCGCTTCTTCGACCTCATCGGCCGGCGCATGCCGGAGAAGATCGTGCTCGTCATGGTCGAGGAGAAGGGACGGTTCGTCGCCGGCGCGCTCAACCTCCTCGGCCGCGACACGCTTTACGGACGCAATTGGGGCTGCATCGGCGATTATCCGTTCCTCCATTTCGAGGCCTGCTACTATCGCGCGATCGATTTCGCGATCGCGCACGGGCTCGCCCGGGTCGAGGCCGGCGCGCAGGGTCAGCACAAGATTCAGCGCGGCTATCTGCCGACACCGACCTATAGCGCGCACTGGCTGCGCGACCCCGGCTTCGCCCGCGCCGTCGCCGATTTTCTCGACCGCGAGCGCTCGCTGGTCGAGCACGAGATGGACGAGCTCGCCGAATTCTCGCCCTTCCGCCGCGAGGCCGATTGAGGCGGTCGCCCTCCGCTCGCTACCCGAAGGGCCCAACCAGGGAGAAAGACGCTGATGCGCCGCTTCATCGTGGGTGCCCTCGCCGTATTGGGGGGTCTCCTCGTGCTGTCCGTCCTCGGCGCCGTCGTCGCCTGGCATTTCCTGGCGCCGCGGCAGCCGGCGATCGCCGCCTCGACCATCCTCGAACTCGACCTGACGCAGCCGCCGGTCGAGGCGCCGCCGCGCGATGCCGTCTCGCAGCTCTTCCTCGAGGAAAGGCTGTCCCTGCGCGACGTGCTCGACGCGCTGCAACGCGCCGGCGCCGATCCGCGGGTCAAGGGCGTCATCGCCCGCGTCGGCAATGACCAGATCGGGACGGCGACGGTGCAGCAGTTGCGCGACGCCGTCGCGGCCTTCCGGGGCAAAGGCAAGTTCGCCCTTGCCTTCGCCGACACCTTCGGCGAGTTCGGACCAGGCAACCGCTCCTATTATCTCGCCACCGCCTTCGACGAGATCTGGCTGCAGCCGCTGGGCCAGCTCGGCCTCACCGGGCTTCGCGCCGAGACCCCGTTCCTGCGCGGCACGCTCGATCTCCTCGGCATCGTGCCGCGGCTCGATCATCGCTCGGAATACAAATCGGCGATGAACACCCTCACCGATACCGAAATGAAGCCGGCGCAGCGCGAGGAGACCGAAGCCATCGTCAAATCGGTGTTCGGCCAGATGCTGCGCGACGTCGCGGCGGCGCGTCGCATCGCCGAGCCCGATCTGCGCAAGATCATCGATGGCGGACCCTATCTCGCGGCCGAAGCGCTGAAGCTGCGCCTCGTCGACCATGTCGGCTATCGCGACGAGGCGATCGCCGCGGCCCGCGCCCGGGCGGGCGGCATTGCGGCGCTGCTCCGCCCGCTGCCCTATCTCGACCGGGCCGGGCGCCCCAACCGCGAGGGGCCGACCATCGCGCTCATCTATGGCGACGGCATCATCGCTCGCGGCGGCAGCGAGGAAAATCCGCTCACCGGCGCGGGCGTGCTCGGCTCGGACACGGTGGCGCGCGCCTTCCGCAGCGCCCTCGCCGACCCGACCGTGCGCGCCATCCTCTTCCGCATCGACAGCCCCGGCGGCTCGGCCGTGGCATCGGAGACGATCTGGCGCGAGACGGTCCGCGCCCGCCAGGCGAATATTCCGGTCATCGTCTGCATGGGCGACGTGGCGGGGTCGGGCGGCTATTACATCGCCGCCGCCGCCAACAAGATCGTCGCCGAGCCGGCGACGCTGACGGGCTCGATCGGCGTTGTCGCCGGCAAGATGCTGACCAGCGGCTTCTGGTCGAAGATCGGCGTCTCCTGGGGCGTCGTCGATGACGGCGCCGATGCCGGCTTCTTCAGCACGCTCCAGGACTACACTCCAGAAGGTCAGCGCCATTTCGAGAGCTTCCTCGATACCGTCTATGCGGGGTTCAAGGAGCGCGTCGCCGACGGGCGAAGGCTCGATAAGGAGACGGTGGAGAAGGTGGCGCGCGGACGCGTCTGGACGGGCGAGGACGCCAAGGCGCTCGGCCTTGTCGATGCGCTCGGCGGCTATGAGACGGCGCTCCGCCTCGCGCGCATCGCCGCGCATCTCGACCCCGAAGGGCCGATCACCCTGAAGCAGTACCCGCCCGAGCGCAGCGCCCGCGAAGAGATCCTCGACCGGCTGCTCGGCCGCGAGCCGCCGGCCGAGGCGGCGATTTCGCGACAGGGCCTGGTCGCCGAGCTGCGCCGCCTCGCCCGCCTCGCCCAGCCGCTTCTGCAGCGCGCCGAGTCGCTCGCCGCGCCGCCAGGCGCCGTCCGCATGCCGGCCGGGCCAGAGCTGCGGTAGGTCCCAAGGACGGGCTTCAGCTCGAAGGCGCCGCCGCGTCGATCCGGTGAAAGCCCTTGAGGCGGTAGATGACGGCCGAGCCGATCCAGCTCAGCACGAAGATGGCGATGATGAGATAGCCCATGCCGCCGAAATTCTCGTTGAGGGCGGCGACCACATCCCAGAGCCCGCCGCTGAGGCTCAAGCGGTCGCCGACGAGGCCGAGCACCTCGACCCCGCCGACCACCAGGGCCGCCAGAACCGACACGGCCGTGATCGTCATATTGTAATAGAGCTTGCGGATGGGCTTGCGATAGGCCCAGCCATAGGCCCCGACCATGAGGATGCCGTCCGTCGTGTCGATGAGCGTCATGCTGGCGGTGAAGAGCGCCGGGAAGATCATGATCGCCCAGACGGAGAGGCCTTTCGCCGCCTCTTCGGCGGAGATGCCGAGCAGCGCCACCTCGCTCGCCGTCTCGAAGCCGAGCCCGAAGAGGAAGCCCAGCGGGTACATCTGCCAGCTCCGCGACAGCATGGCGAAGAGCGGCCGCAGGAGGCGGGCAAGGAGGCCGCCTTGCTGGAGAAGGCGGTCGAGGTCCTCCTCGGCATAGCCGCCGCCGGCCTTGACGCGGGCGAAGCTGCGATAGACGCCGCGCAGAACGAACATGTTGATGACCGCGACGGCGAGGAGGAAGAGCGCGGATACCGCCGTGCTGATGACGCCGCCGATCTCGCGCAGCGCATCGAGCTCATCCTTGAAGGCGGAGGCCGCCAGCGCGATCGCCGAAGAGGCCAGGATGACGACCGTCGCGTGTCCGAGCGCGAAGAAGAGCCCGACGCAGAGCGGGCGCTTTCCCTCCTGCATGAGCTTGCGCGTGACGTTGTCGATGGCGGCGATATGGTCGGCATCGACCGCATGGCGCAGGCCGAAGCCGTAGGCGATCAGCGCGGTGCCGAGGAGCACGGGCCGCTCGCCGAGGGCGAGGAGCGCGCCTGCCCAGACGGCGAGATTGGCGACGGCTAGGCCGCCATAGATACCGATGATCCGGCCCCGGTCGCGTCCTTGAAGAAGATATCGGCCCATTGCGCCCCGCCGCTGACCTCGCTCGTCAGCGCGCAGGCGCCCCGGCCAAGCAGAGCCGCTGGGCCGTTGCCATCGGGCACCCCGCCCGATGCTGGCGTGACGTCCCGTGACGGCAGGTCTCCTGGCTCGCGGGTCGTGACCTGCCGCCGACCTTCCCGGTTGCCCAGTGGTCGGCGATGGGCGGCAGGCTCGCCGCTTACAGTTGCGGGGGCAGCCACGGCGTTGGCCCCTCTTGGGTCGTCCGCACCGTGTTCCCTATTAATCCCCTGGAATCCATCCGTCGGGGAACCGTCACGACCGGCAGGTTACGAAGGGCCGGCGATGAAAGTCAACCGCGGCCGCGCGCCGTCAGCGCTGGTCGACGGCGCAGACATCCGCGGACAGCGCCGCCGCCACCTCGTGCCGCAGCTCGCCCATGCGGATCGGCTTCGTCAGCAGCTTGCCGAATTTGAGGCCCTTGTCGCGCAACAGCTTCGTCTGCTCGTGCTTGCCGGTCAGGTACAGCACTTTGAGCGATGGCCGCCGAAGCTTCGCCATGCGTGCGAGATTGAAGCCGTTCAACCCCGGCATCACGACATCGGTCAACAGGAGATCGATCGACTGACCCTCGTCGAGAATATCGAGCGCTTCGGTGCCGCCGCGCGCCGTCAGCACGCTGTAGCCGCTCGCGGTCAGCATGTCCTCGAAGGTTTGGAGGACATCGGGCGCGTCATCCACCACCATTATCGTCGCCACGGTTCTCTCCTGCTGCGGCTCGGGTTCACGACATACGGTTGCTGGCGGCGCGCGGCTTAGCGCGGCGCGCTCACGACGCAGTCGGCCTTCACCTTCTGCAAGGCGCGATCGACCGCCTCCAGCAGCGACTTCATCGGAAATGGCTTCAGGAGGTAGTTGTGCCCGCTCTTCTCGAGACGCTCGAAATGATCGTGATGGCCGGTGACGAGAACGACGCCCAGCCCGCAATCGGCGGCGTGGACGGCAAGCGAATAGCCATCCTCGCCGCCCGGCAGCGATACGTCGATGACGACGACATCGATGGGATCCTTGGCGATCGCCTGTCGCATTTCGGCTCCGGACGCGACGGCAGCGAAGTGGTAGCCCTCGGCGGCGAAAACGTCGCTCAGCAGATCGCGAATATCCGAATTGTCCTCGACGACAAGGACACGGCAGATGCGTTTCGATGCTGATGTTCGTGGCATTCTCGTCCCCGTTTTGATTGTTATTGCGGCTCATTAGCAGGCGCCAAAGGCCGACGCTATTGCCTTTTCCGTTCCTTGGACCGGGCCGATGAACGCAGCAGCGAAAGATCCGCCGGACCGGTCGGCGCAAAGACCCGCCGTGCACCAGCAACGCGGCCAGAGGCCGTCAGAGCTCGGTCCGCAGATCCCAGAGCTCGGGGAAGAAGCGGATGTCGAGCGCATGGCGAAGATAGGCCACGCCTGCCGTGCCGCCGGTCCCGCGCTTCATGCCGATGATGCGGGTCACGGTCGTCATGTGGCGGAAGCGCCATTGCTGGAACCAGTCTTCGAGATCGACGAGCTCCTCCGCCAGCTCGTAGAGGTCCCAATGGCGCGCGGTGTCGCGGTAGATTTCGAGCCACGCCGCCTTGACGCTGGGGTGGGCGCGGTGCGGCCGAGTCCGGTCGCGGGCGAGCACGGCGTCGTCGATGGCGAAGCCGCGCCGCGCCAACAGCGCGATCGCCTCGTCATAGAGGCTCGGCGCCGCGAGCGCCGATTGCAGCGCGGCCACGATCTCGGGGCGATGGCGGTGCGGCGCCAGCATCTCGGCATTCTTGTTGCCGAGCGCGAATTCGATGAGGCGGTACTGGTATGATTGGAAGCCGGAGGACTGCCCGAGCGCGGCGCGGAAGCGCGAGTAATCGGCCGGGGTCATCGTCGAGAGCACGTCCCAGGACTGAATGAGCTGCGCCTGAATGCGGCTGACGCGCGCCAAACCCTTGAAGGCGGGCTGCAGATCGCCGGCACGAAGCTGCGCCGTCGCGTGGCGCAGCTCGTGGAGAACGAGCTTCATCCAGAGCTCGGTCGCCTGGTGAATGATGATGAAGAGCAGCTCGTCATGCTCGGCCGATCGCGGCTGCTGACAGGCGAGGAGCCGGTCGAGGGCGAGATAGTCGCCATAGCTCATCGACCGGCTGAAATCGACATGGGCCTCGGCGGCGGGATGGCGCGCGCGGCGGGTCGGAGGCGAGGCGAGTGTCGGTTTCTTCATCTTGGGCTCAGAGTTTAGCCGGAGATTCGCGGATCGCCCCACTTCATACCCTTAGCGCGGTAGCGGCCAGAATGCCTTTCCCGTACCCAGCACGATCGAGAGGCAGTTTAGCGCAGAGGGCGCAGAGGATGCGCGGAGGGCGCATCTACTTCGATGCCCCGGCGTACTCCGCGCATCCGCAGCGCCCTTCGCGCTGAAGTGTTGCCTTCGGCTAAGTCTGATCGATGAGGCATGATGCCCAAATCTACGTGCGCTTCGGGATCTCGAGCCCACGCCGCACCGCCGGCCGCGCCAAGCCGCGATCGAGCCAGGCCGGGACCAGCTTCAGCGCATCGAAGGCGACGAGATCGCGCGCCTCGTAAAAGCCGATGAGATTGCGCACCCAGCCGAGCAGGGAAATATCGGCGATCGTGTACTCATCGCCCATGATCCACTGCCGACCGGCAAGGCGCGTCTCGAGGACGCCGAGGAGGCGTTTCGATTCGCCGACGTAGCGTTCGAGCGGCCGCTTGTCGGCGATCTCGCGTCCGGCGAATTTATGAAAATAGCCGACCTGGCCGAAGATCGGGCCGACCGCCGCCATCTGGAAGAACACCCATTGGATGGTCTCGTAACGCCGCGCCGGATCGGCGGGCAGAAGCTGCCCGGTCTTCTCGGCCAGGTAAAGGAGGATGGCACCCGACTCGAACAGGCCGAGGGGCTTCCCGCCCGGTCCGTCGGGATCGATGATGGCCGGGATCTTGCCGTTCGGATTCAAGGACAGGAATTCGGGCGTCCAGCTCTCGTTCTTGCCGATGTCGACGAGGTGCGGCTCGTAGGCAAGCCCCATCTCTTCCAGGGCGATCGACACCTTGACCCCGTTCGGCGTCGGCAGGGAATAGAGCTGGAGGCGGTCGGGATATTTGGGCGGCCAGCGCCGCGTGATCGGAAAGCTCGAAAAATCCGCCATAAAGGTCCTCTCTGGTTGAGCTGCGAGCCGCATCCGCCGCGCCGCTAACCCGGCTCCCCGTCGACGAGGACGAGGCGGCGCCGCAGCGCCCCCTGCCGCCGCACGCGAAGCGCTTCGGCATAGTCGGACGATTCGTACCAGGCGCGCGCCTGCTCGAGCGTCGGGAACGCGACGATGACAATGTGCTGCGGCGACCAGCCGCCTTCGAGGCTCTCGATGGCGCCGCCGCGAACAATGTAGCGGCCGCCATGGCGCGCGATCGAGGCCTCGGCCAGCGATCGATACTCTCGCAGAAGCTCCGGGTCGAGAGGCTCGACATCCGAGATGACGAAAGCGGGCATGGCTCCTCCATGAGTTCGGCGCTACCCTCGCGGTCATGCGGAACGACGGCAGGCAAGCGCCGGCTTTGTGGATCCTGATCGCGTCGCTGAGCGGGATCACGGCAATCCTTGCCGGCACGCTCGCCGCGCATCTCCTTGCCGCCGAGCCGCATGGCGCGCAGCTCATGAGCACCGGCGCGCATTATGCGATGGTCCACGCCCTCGCGCTCCTCGCGACGGCATTGCTGGGGAGAGGCGAGACAAAGGCGGCGATGCTGCGCGCCGCCGGCTGGCTCTTCACGGCCGGCATCATTCTCTTCTCCGGCAGCCTCTATGCCCTCGCTCTGACGGGGTTCCGGCCCGTCGCCTGGCTGACGCCCTTCGGCGGGCTCGCCTTCCTCTTGGGATGGGCGGCGCTCGGGCTCCAGGCGTGGCGGCGGCTCAGATCGGACGCATGAGCGCGGCACCTCATTGCGCGAGCTTGCGCTCCTCCTCTGTAAAGGCCGCGATCATGGCCCGGTAGGTCGCCTCGACGACCTCGGGCGAGACGTGATCCACCTCGGCAAGGCCGCGCATCTTGGCAATGATCTGCTCCACCCGGCGCTTGTCCTCGACGGCGGCCGGATTGGGTTTGAAGCGCGCCGCCTCGCGCACGAAGCTGCCGCGCTCGGCGATGAGGGCGACGATCGCCTTGTCGATGCGGTCGATGTTGCTGCGTACCTCGCCCAGCGTCGCGCAGCAGGTGCCGCCGGCGGCGCTCGGGGTTCCGCGATAGGCAGGATGGTTGACGTCGGCATCGGCCGCAAGGACCGGCGCCGCGAGGAGAAGAAGGGCGCCCAGAGACGCCAGGGATCGCGTGATCGGCATCCCTGGCACTGTCGGCGCAATTGCCGCGGCGCGCAAGCGGCGAATACTAACCTCCATAATCGGTTTGACAAGTTATCCAGCGCGCTTCTAGGCTCGGACGGGGCACCAATCGAGCAAGGAGCGCGGCGATGGCGATGAAGGCGGGTCGAAGGTCGCGGGGAGCGCGCGGCTGCTGCCTCGCGTTGCTGGCGCTCCTACTCGCCGCCGCTTTCGCCCGTCCTGCCCGCGCCGAGGATGCGCCGAACCTCTACCAGGCGACGGCGATCGTCACCGGCACCGATATGCGCAGCCGGCCGAGCGGCTTCGCCCAGTGCCTGCGCGAGGTCCTGGTGAAGCTCTCGGGCGAGCCGCGCCTGCGCAACGACCCGCGCGTCTTGGACTTGGCGGCGCATGCCGACGCCTTCGTCACCTCCTTCGATTATGTCGACCTCATGGCCGGCATTCCGCGCCACGATGACCAGGGCACTTATGACCGGCCGCACAGTTTGAGCGTCCGCTTCGACCCGGCACGCATCGATAGCGCGCTCGCGGGGTTGGGCGAGCATCCCTGGCGCGGCGAGCGGCCCGTCATCGTCCCGGTGCTGTTCGTGCATGGCCCTGCCGGCGCCTATCTGCTGAGCGCAGAGGTGAAGGCCGGCGCCGAGCAGCGCCAATCCTTTGCCGTGATGGCCGACGAATACGCCATGAGAGTGCGCGTCCCGACTGCGGCCGAGCTCGCCGCCTGGGGCGTCACCGGCGAGGGATTCCCACAGCCGCACGCCGCCTCCGCTCCTCAAGAAGCGCTCGTCGCTGGAACCCTCGCCTTCGAGGAGGCCTTGCCCGGCTGGGTCGGATCCTGGCGCATGCGCTGGCGGGGAACCGACTACGAATGGGGCATTCGCGGCGTCAATTACGACGAGGCGTTCCGCGACATCGTGCGCGGGGTCGTCCGCGTCGCGTCCGGCCATGGCAAGCCGGACTGAGCGCCGGGATCAGGAGCCGAGACGCTCCGGCGCCAGGTTTTCCTTGCGGACCCCGAGCCGAGCAAGATCGGCCGGGACCTCGCCCGAGGTCGCCAGCGCCGCAGCGACCCGGCCCATTGCCGCAGAAGTTTGGATGCCGTAGCCGCCCTGCCCCGCGAGCCAGAAGAAGCCCGGCGCGTCGGGGGCGAAGCCGACGACCGGCGTCTTGTCGGCGACGAAGCTGCGCAACCCCGCCCATTTATGCGTGATGCGCCGCACTTCGAGGACGGTCGCCGCCTCGATGCGCGCCGCCGCCGTCGCGACGTCGATCTCGTCCGGCTGCACATCGCAGGGCGGCATCGGCGTCTCGTCCGCGGGCGAGGCGAGGACGCGGCCGGCTTCCGGCTTGAAGTAGAAGCTCTCGGCGAGGTCGGCCGTGAGCGGCCAATGTGCGACATCGGTTCCGGCCGGCGGATCGAAGGTGAAGGCGGTGCGCCGCTTCGGCACGAGGCCGATCGGCCTCACCCCCGCCATGCGGGCGATCTCGTCGGCCCAGGCGCCGCCTGCGTTGACGACGACCGGGGCGGCGAAGTCGCCGGCGCTCGTCTCGGCGCGCCAGACCCCGTCAGCGCGCGAGAGGCTGCGCGGCTCGGCCGCGGTCACGACCCGGCCGCCGCGCGCGCGAAAGCCGCGCAGGAATCCCTGATGGATGGCGTGCACATCCATATCCATCGCCGTCGGCTCGTACATGGCGCGAACGAAGGCGCCGGGCCTCAGCACGGGACAGAGCGCCGCCGCCTCGTCGAGACTCACCTCGCGCAGCTCGGGCGCGGTCTTGCGGCCATTCGCCAGCTCCTCGGCGAAGATTTCGGCATGGCTCGGCGGCGCCAGCATGAGGACGCCGCGGGGTCCCAGCAAGGGGTGATCGGCAAATCCCGCCGGCGGGTCCTCGAGAAAGGGCCGCGTCCCGACGCTGAGGGCGCGGATCGTCGGCGAGCCGTAATTCTCGGTGAAGAGCGCCGCCGAGCGCCCGGTCGAGTGATAGCCGGGCTGGTCCTCCTTTTCGAGCAGGACGACGCTGCCGTGCTCGGCGAGGAAGTAGCCGGCCGAGGCGCCGGCCATGCCGCCGCCGAGGATGAGGAAATCGCTCATAGCCGACTTGTACCCGATCGGCCGCCGACCGCAACCGGGTTTTGCGGGGCCGCCCTTAGGGCGCCGTGCCCTGCCTCACGCCGGTGCGGCGGCCGGGGAACGCGCACCGATGAAGTTTCGGCCGCGAGCGCCCGCGGTCGCGCTCTGCAGCATGGCCGCGGCTTCTGCCTGCCCGACCCCGTATTGCTCGAACCGGGTCGCAACGCCGAGACGGGCGAGAAAGGCTTCGAGCATCGCCGGCGCCCGATCGAGCGGACCATCAAAGATCTCGGCAAGGACCGCATCGCGGTCCGGGGCAACGCCGATCGCCATGGACAACACCATTGGAAGGGAGAAGGAGCAAGCGATGCCATGCGCCAGCCCGTGGC